>Ga0129315_1000942_pt1 | contig 15069 bp, 14 predicted proteins | sample Cm827metagenome_FD_94432 | JGI IMG/M metagenome (GOLD analysis project Ga0129315, IMG submission 94432) | Eastern black-and-white colobus group fecal microbial communities from Wisconsin, USA - Cm827 metagenome | ecosystem: Host-associated > Mammals > Digestive system > Large intestine > Fecal...
AAGACCGACGTGCTCCTCATCGACGATATCCAGTTTCTGGAGGGAAAGGAGAGCACACAGGAGGAGTTTTTCCACACGTTCAATGCCCTCTTCCAGGACAACAAGCAGATCGTGATCTCAAGTGACAGACCTCCGAACAACCTGGTCAAGATAGAAGACAGGCTGAGATCCAGGTTTGCCTGGAACATGATCGCAGACCTGCAGCCGGCAGACTTCGAGACCCGTGTAGCCATCCTGAGGAAGAAGGCAGAAAATGCGGGGATCCCTTGGGATCACGATATCTACGACGTGTGCTGTCTCATCTCAGAGCAGGTGACAGACAACATCCGTGAACTGGAAGGCGCCTTCAACCGTGTGGTCGGCATGGCACAGCTGATCCCGGGAGAAAAAATAAATGTAGAATTCGCAAAGAGGATACTCAACGATATAATAAAGGATAATGAAAAGGCTGTCGCGCCTGAGCGGATCCGGTCCATGGTGGCAAGGCACTACAATATAAAGGTTGCCGACATGGACTCGAAAAAGCGGAACGCGGAGATAACCATGCCGAGACAGGTGGCCATGTACATCTGCAGAGAGGCGACGGACCTTTCTCTTCCTAAGATAGGAAAGCTTTTCGGAGGGAGACACTACTCTACGGTCATCCATTCCCACGAGAAAGTACAGAGTCTCATGGACAACGACGAGAACTTCAAGGCAGAGGTCGAGAAGCTGATGAACGAGCTTCAGAGCAATACGTAATTAACGTCTTTTTAACATGATCCACACGTTTTCCTCATGTTAAATCAACTTGTTACATCTCACGAAGCCATTGAAAGACAAAGTACAGGGGAGTTTTCCACATTATGAACACCCCCTACTACTACTACTTAAAAGTAAGTATATATAAGGAGCCAAAAAATGAAATTCTACTGTTCGAAAACAGCTCTCACGAACGCGCTGAATAATGTATCCCACGCTCTGCCGGCGAGGACGACAAACAAGATCCTGGAAGGGATCCTCGTTGAGATAAGAGACGGACAGATGACGTTCACTGCAACAGACACAAACATCACCATATATACGTGGATCGGCATCGATCTTGGGGAGAACATGAGCTTCGTAGTTCCTGCCAGGAAATTCATCAGCATTGCTGCAAAACTCCCGGAGGACGAGGTGATCCTGGACTACAACGAGGAAAAGAACAAGCTGTCGATAAAAAGCGGCAAATCGCTGTCTCACCTGGTAACTTTTCCTGCTGACGAGTATCCGAAAGTCCTGGTGAGCAAAAGCGAGTCACCTGTCATCCTCCACAAGGAAAACTTCCGAAGAATGATAAGGAAGACCGCCTTTGCCGCAAGCGCAGACGAGATGAACGGAGTACTCACAGGCGTTTTCCTGGAGATAAAAGAGACAAAAATAAGAATGGTGGCTATAGACACGTTCAGACTAGCGGTCTACGATGACCCTGTGGAGACGGATCACGAGGTCAGCGTCATCATCCCGGCAAGGCTCCTGAACGAGGCATCAAAGATCATCCCTGATGAGGGAGACGAAAAGCTGAAACTTGACATCACCGACAACAAGGTGGTAATGTCCTTCGACAACAACATGGTGGTCATCAACACCATCAACGGAAACTACATCAACTACGAGCGGATCATCAGGAAGGACGGGAACATCAGGGTCAGAGTCAAGAGAGAGGATCTGCTGAACTCCATCGACAGAGCATCCCTCATGACCACCGTACAGACCAACAACCTGATAAAGTGGAACATCAGCGACAGCGCCCTGGAGATGAGTTCCCTCTCCGACGAAGGAAACATCGACGAGAGTGTGGAGATCATCAAAGAGGGAGAAGACCTGGAGATCGGATTCAACTACAAATACATCATGGATATACTGAAGGTTATCGACGACGAGGAGGTGTACCTCCACTTCAAGGACAGCCTGAGCCCATGTATCATCACACCTCTTCAGGGAGAGAAATATCTCTATCTGGTGCTCCCTGTAAGGATCAGCTAGATGTACATTAAGAATATAAAACTCAAAAATTTCAGAAACTACCGTGATCTGGATCTGGACTTCGACAGGAGCCGGAACGTGATCATCGGGGAAAACGCACAGGGGAAGACCAATCTCATCGAGTCGATCTACCTCTGTGCTTTTTCGCGTTCGTTCCGCACCAGGTCCGCCGCAGACATGGTGATGATCGGGGAAAAAAGCGCCTCCGTCTCGGTGGAAGTATTCAGCGACGACCTGGACAAAAATATCTCCATCAGCCTGAACGACCGCGGTGGCAAGATGATAAAAAAGGACGGAGTGGTCCTGCGGAGGACTGCGGATCTGCTGAATAACCTGGTGGTAGTCGTTTTTTCGCCGGAGGATCTGCGCATCGTTAAGGATGGTCCTGAAAAACGCCGAGACTTTATTAACCGGGAGATGAGCCAGCTCAGGCCGTCATACTACAACCTTCTCAAGGACTACAATTCCGTCCTGAGAGAGAAAAATGCCCTGCTCAAAGAAGGCCCTGAGAGCAAAAACATCGACATGCTGGACATCTACGACCTCCAGATGGCTAAGTACGGGATCCAGATAATCAGGGCCAGGAGAAAATTCATCAGCCGCCTTTCCGAGATAGCCGGGGGCATCCACAGCCGTATCTCCGGCGGAACAGAGGAGATGCGAATACAGTACAAAGAAAATACAGACGACCAGGTTCTGCAGGACACGATCTTCCTCCAGCGGGAAAAAGAACTGCGCCTCGGCCACGCCATCGCAGGCCCCCACCGGGACGACATGGAGTTTTACATCAACGGCATGAATGCCAGGAACTACGGATCCCAGGGACAGCAGCGGACCATCGCCCTTTCCCTGAAGCTGGCTGAAATAAAGATCGCAAAGGAGATGCTAGGCGAAAACCCCGTTCTTATCCTCGACGATGTCCTCTCAGAGTTCGACCTGAAGAGGCAGTCGTTCCTGTTCAACGAGATCGAGGACGTGCAGCAGTTCCTCACATCCGCGGAAGTCAACCGGCATCTCATCGAAAACATGGATGAAGGATGGGTATTTCAGGTAAAAAAAGGGAACGCCCGTCGGGTGACCGGCGATATGAGTGAGATATTCACAGGCGGTGGATCCGGTGAGGTCGAAAACAGAAAATGAATTCAGCGCAAAAATGCAGTTATGCATATGTTTATCAACATGTATGCATAACTGCATTTTTGGATGACCAAAACGGATGGCAGAGAAGCTCCATACATCTCTTCACCGCCCTTCCCGCAGACTGACGGCCGCCCGAAAGCTCTTTTTCCAGTATCACCCGGATAAACCCTTCAGAAAACCGTGAAAATTTCGCCGTAAAACGGTATAAAACCGACCAGATAAGGTACCATACGGCTATTGAAGAAAAAATGAAAAAATGGTAAAATAAGCCGATTTTTAGGTGGCAGCTGCGATCCGCAGATGGCGGGGCTGCCACTGTTGTTGTTTATTGTTAAACGAAGGTAATCATTAATGTGTGCAAAGAAAAAAGAAAACTCATATGACGCGTCCCAGATCCAGGTGCTGGAAGGACTTGAGCCTGTCAGACTGAGACCTGGTATGTACATAGGAAGCACCGGCCCTGCCGGACTCCACCACCTGGTCTACGAGATCGTGGACAACAGCGTGGACGAGGCCCTCGCCGGGTACTGCAGCCACATCAGAGTGACCATAGAGCCTGACAACTCCATCACCGTCCGCGACGACGGACGAGGAATGCCGGTGGACATCCACCCTAAGATGAAGATCCCGGCAGTGGAGGTGATCCACACCCAGCTCCATGCGGGAGGAAAATTCGGAGGCGGAGGATACAAGGTATCAGGCGGACTCCACGGCGTCGGAGCTTCCGTCGTTAACGCCCTTTCCACGCACATGGAGGTAGAGGTCAGCAGGAACGGCAAGGTATACAAGCAGGTATATGAACGTGGAAAAACAGTGACGCCTCTCGAGGTCATCGGGGAATCGCAGGAGACAGGTTCGTTCACCCACTTCTGGCCGGATCCGGAGATCTTCGACGAGACTGTCTACGACTACGACACTCTCCAGAGAAGGCTGAGAGAGATGGCTTTCCTGAACAAGGGGCTGAGGATCTCCCTCGAGGATAAGAGGCCCGGCAAGGAAAAGCAGGAGAGCTTCCACTACGAGGGCGGCATCAAGGAATTCGTCCACTACCTGAACAAGAGCAAGCATCCGCTGACTGAGGATATTTTTTACTTCGAGTACAAGAAGGAAGGATACGAGGTCGAGATCTCTCTCCAGTACACCGACAGGTTCAGCGAGCTGATACTGTCCTACGCCAACAACATCAACACCGTTGACGGAGGATTCCACCTTGTGGGATTCAAGACCGCAATAACAAGGACCGTTAACGACTACGCCAGGAGGAAGAACTTCCTCAAGGAAAATGAGGATTCTCTCCAGGGCGAGGACATCCGCGAAGGCATCACTGCGGTCATCAGCGTCAAGCTGCTGAATCCTCAGTTCGAGGGACAGACCAAGGCGAAGCTCGGAAACTCCGAGATGAGGGGAATAGTGGAGAGCGCTATGGCCGATTACTTCTCGGCCTATCTTGACGAGCATCCAAAGGAAGCCAGGGCTATCGTAGACAAGTGTCTGAACGCGGCCAGAGCTAGAGTCGCTGCCAGAAAGGCAAGGGACACGATCAGGAGAAAGAGCGTCCTGGAGGCCACTTCCATTCCAGGAAAACTGGCGGACTGCTCGGAGAAGGATCCTGAGCTGTCGGAGATCTTCCTGGTCGAGGGAGATTCCGCCGGCGGTTCCGCCAAGGCAGGAAGAGACAGGAAGAGACAGGCGATACTGCCTCTGAGAGGTAAGATCCTCAACGTTGAGAAGGCAAGGCTCGACAGGATCCTCAACTCTGAGGAGATCAAGAACATGATCACGGCCTTCGGCTGCGGGATCGGAGACCACTTCGACATCAGCAAGCTGAGGTATCACAAGATAATAATCATGACCGATGCCGATGTGGACGGAGCCCACATCAGGACGCTGCTCCTTACGTTCTTCTACCGCTACATGACACCGCTGATCGAGAAGGGATACGTGTACGCGGCTCAGCCACCTCTTTTCCAGAACAAGAGAGGAAAAGAGGTCGCTTATACCTACTCTGACGAGGAGCAGAACCGCGTCCTCAAGGAGTGGAGAGAGAAGAGCAGCGGGAAGATCGAGATCCAGAGATACAAAGGTCTTGGAGAGATGGACGAGAACCAGCTGTGGGAGACCACCATGGACTACAACCACAGGACTCTGATCCAGATAACCATCGATGACGCCACCGCAGCGGACGAGATCTTCAATACCCTCATGGGTGACAAGGTGCCGCCGAGGAAGAAGTTCATCGAGGAGAACGCCAAGTACGTTAAGAACCTGGATATCTAGTTCGGGAAGGAGCAGATACGAATGTCTGAGAATTTAATAGATCAGAGCAAACTGATCAAGCATGAGATATACGACGAGATGAAGAACTCGTATATCGACTACGCTATGAGCGTTATCGTCGCCCGTGCCCTTCCTGACGTGAGAGACGGACTGAAGCCGGTGCACAGGAGGATCCTCTACGGCATGAGCCAGCTGGGGACCACGCCTGACAAGCCTTACAAGAAATCCGCCCGTATCGTGGGAGAGGTAATGGGTAAGTACCACCCTCACGGAGACAGCTCGATATACGACGCCATGGTGAAGCTGGCCCAGAACTTTTCCACCAGATATCCTCTGGTAGACGGCCACGGAAACTTCGGCTCCATCGATGGAGACGGTGCCGCCGCCATGAGGTACACAGAGGCAAGGATGTCCCCTTTCTCGCTGCAGATGGTGAGAGATATAGAAAAAGACACCGTCGACTTCATGGACAACTTCGACGGCGAGGAGAGAGAGCCGGTGGTCCTCCCTTCGAGAGTGCCGAACCTGCTGATCAACGGGTCTAACGGTATCGCCGTAGGAATGGCCACATCCATCCCTCCTCACAACCTGGGAGAGGTGATCGACGGCTGCGTCAAAATGATCGACGACGATGACTGCACTATCGATGACCTCATGAAGATCATCAAGGGACCGGACTTCCCTACCGGTGCTCAGATCATGGGGAGAAAAGACGTCCGCGAGGCATACATGACTGGCCGTGGAAAGATACAGGTGCGCTCCAAGTGCGAGTTCGAGGAGAGCACAAGGGGCAAGATGAGGATCGTGGTCACGGAGATACCTTTTCAGGTGAACAAGGCCAGGCTCATCGAGTCCATGGCAGACCTCGTGAAAAACAAAAAGATCGAGGGAATCACGGCCATCCGCGACGAGTCCAACCGTGAGGGCATGCGCATAGTCATCGAGCTCAAGAAGGACACGAATCCTAATGTTATCCTGAACAGGCTCTACAAGCATACCGCCCTCCAGTCCAGCTTCAGTATCATCATGCTGGCCCTGGTCAATGGAGAGCCGAAGATCCTAAACCTTTATGAGATCCTGGACGAGTACCTGAAGCACCAGAAGAACGTGATGACCAGGCGTACGAAGTTCGACCTGAACAAGGCCGAGGCCAGAGAGCACATCGTGGAAGGATTGCTCATCGCCCTGGACAACATCGACGAGGTCATCAAAATCATCAGAGAGAGTTACAACGACGCCAGAGAGCGCCTGATGGTGAGATTCGGATTTTCCGAGAAGCAGGCTCAGGCCATCCTGGACATGAGACTGGCAAGGCTGCAGGGACTGGAGAGAGAGAAGCTCCAGGACGAGCAGAACGAGCTGCTCAAGAAGATCGCATACTACAAGGAGCTGCTCGCCGACGAGCACAAGCTCATGGGCGTGGTAAAGGACGAGCTCCTGGAGATAAAGGATCGCTACGGCGACAAGCGCAGGACGAGCTTCATCAAGGATACCGGAGAGATCGATGAGGAGAACCTGATCAACGAGGAGAACGTCGCAATCACCTTCACCCACCTGGGATACATCAAGAGAATGCCAGAGGACACCTTCAAGGCCCAGAAGCGCGGAGGCAAGGGAATAGTGGGACTCACCACCCGTGAGTCCGACTTCGTGAAGGACCTCATAATGGTATCCACCCACGACACCCTCCTGTTCTTCACGGACAAGGGAAAAGTCTTCAAGATGAAGGCCTACGAGATCCCTGAGGCTTCCAGGACGGCCAAGGGCACTCCTGTTATCAACTTCCTGAACCTCGATTCCGGCGAGAGAGTCACGGCAGTGATACCTATGAGGGACTACAACGAGGACGACTACCTCGTGATGGCCACCCTCAACGGGACCATCAAGAAGACTCCGCTGAACCAGTTCGAGAACATCAGGAACAACGGCCTCATCGCCATCAACCTGAAGGACGACGACAAGCTCATCGGAGTTGCCGACGCAAGAGGAGACGAGAACATCTACATCGTCACCAAGATGGGCAAGGCCATTGCCTTCTCCGGAGACGAGGTAAGGAGCATCAGCAGGACAGCCGCAGGCGTCAGGGCCATCATGCTCGACGAGGGAGACGAGGTCGTCTCCATGGAGCTGGATGACGGATCCAGAAACGTCAGGATGTTCGTCCTCACCGAAAAGGGCTACGGCAAGCGCACCGCCCTCAAGGAGTACAAGCTCCAGGCCAGAGGCGGCAAGGGCGTCATGACCTACGACAAGAACAAATTCGAAAAGACCGGATTCATAGTAGGTGCGGCCCTTGTGACTACGGACGACGAGCTGATGATAATCAACTCCAACGGCGTGATCATCAGGATCAGGGCCAAGGAGGTCTCCACTTCAGGCAGGACCACACAGGGCGTCAAGATCATGAAGGTGGAGGACGACGACAGGATCGTGTCCTTCGCAAAGGTCGTGGACGACGATGAAAAGGAAGATCCGAAGGCCGAGGGTTCCAGCGACCAGCAGACACTGTTCTGATATTGAGGTTTCTGCAGACCAGTGGATGTTGATGCGACATCCCGGTTTCTGCGGAATACCGATATAAATCGTGGTAGAATATCCACGGGAGAGACGCGTATCCGGCTGTATGGAATTTCCGTCATCGATCGAAGACAACTGTCGGTGACGACAGCCGAAGGCGGCGATAGAAAACGTCGTTCAAATGCGGCGATTTTCAAGAACGAACCGAAGGATCGGATCAGGAGATCGATTTGATACGACGTATCGAGACATCTGTTTGAGAGAAGGTGATCATATGCTCAAGGATCTTATCAAGGAAAACAGGAGCACCAGGGGATTCGACAGATCCCGAAAGGTCAGCACAGAAGAGCTGAGAGAGATGGTGGACTGCGCCAGGCTTTCAGCTTCCAGCATCAACAAGCAGCCGCTGAGATTCTACATTTCAAACGAAGAGGACGAAGTCAGCGTGATAACTTCCCACGTGAAGCTGGGAGGTCTCCTTCCGCAGCTCGGTCTTCCTGTAAAAGGCACCGAGCCTGTCGCATATATCCTCATCTGTCAGGATACGAGAGTGAGCTTCAGCAAGGAGGGATTTTCCAAGGACGTGGGCATCTGCGCACAGAGCATCACGCTTGCCGCCACCGAGATGGGACTGAACGCCTGCATGATCGGAAATTTCCTGGGAAAGAGGCTCGGCCCCGCTATCGGTCTCAAGGACGACTATGAGATCAAGCTCGTCATCGCCATTGGCAAGTCGGCCGAGAAGATACAGCTGGAGGACATCCCTGAGGGAGAGTCCACCAACTACTACAGAGACGAAAACGGAGTCCATCACGTTCCAAAGATACGCCTGGACGATGTGGTGATCAGCAAGGGTAATCAGAAATAGGTGTAAACGACCTGGGCTGATCGAGCAGATCGGAAAGTCTGATGTCTCGACCGGCTTTGGTCTGTGTGGATGAACCTGACAAGACTGAGACAGGAAATCTTAAAAGTCGAAATACAATTAGATCGATACAGTAGAACAGAGGCTGACGCATTTTCGAGATGCGTCAGCCTCTGTTCATACTTGTTTTTTCGATGCAATGTACAGCAACTCTATGAGGTTCTTGGATCAGATTCCGGCTCTTGAACTGGTTCTGGTTATGGTTATGGTCCTGATCATGTCTGACTCGAATTTCTGGTCGCGAGCTGAGCTACTCCACGAAGTCCACTTTTTTCCCGGTGAGTTCCTCGAGCCCCTTGAAAACTGTCTCTTCTATCTGGGTGTGGATGGTGGCCTGCTCTCTCCTGTCCATCTCCTCGATGTGAACGAGAGGGTGGATCATGCACTGGTAGTGGGCCGGATGGAAGCTGCCGTATTCCTCGAAGGTGTGGTATGTGCCTTCGATGGACACAGGGAGGATCGGGACTTTTGCCTTCTGGGCGAACTTCAGGCTGCCTGCCTTGAAGTGGCGGACCGGGCCGCCCTTGCTCCGGGTTCCCTCGGGGAAGATGACGAGCGAGTCTCCCCTCTTCAGCCTTTCGGCGCCCTCTCTCAGGACCTCGATGGCGCCGCGGATGTCTCCCCTGTTCAGGAAGATAGTGCCGGTGAACTCGGCGGCGTCCTGTATGAGCTTTACCCTGGAAAGCTCCTGCTTTGCAACGAATCCGGTCTGCATTTTCTGGAAAACGTAGTACATCAGGAGTATGTCTGCGTATCCCTGGTGGTTAGGGACGATGAGCACAGGGCCGTCCTCGGGGATGTTTTCTTGGCCGTAGATATCATAGGTTATCTTGAGTTTCGGGGAGATGTTGCGGGCAAATTCAGAGGTCCCCTGCACCTGGAGTTCCCGGGCCTTTGCAAAATCCCCTTCTGCCCTGGCCTGCCTGATCCCCGGGCCGTAGTGTTTGTTGAAATGGTTTATTCCTGCAGCCGCCTTGATCAGGGCACCGCCGGTGGTAAATGGGTTCATTCTGTGATCCTTTCCATAGAAGGCGGCCGCGGCCGCTCGAGTAATTACAGAGAGTATAGCACAAAACGGCCTGCAGGCGGTGGATTTGGTGAACTTGATGGCATGCCGCAAACGTTGCGAAGGATCGAAAGATTTTTTTTCGGGAAAGATCCCTGTGCCACACAGCCAGCCATCCGCTATAATTAAACAAGTTGACGCAATTTAAGATCAAACGGTCGAAACACGACAGATACGAGAGGTGTATATGAAACTTGTGATACAGAGAGTCACCAGGGCTTCTGTGACTATAGCCGGAAAGGTCGAGGGCGAGATCGGGAAGGGATTCATGGTCCTGGTGGGGATCGCCCAGACGGATACTCAGGAGATCGCTGACAAGATGATCAGCAAGATGTGCAAGCTGCGTATATTTGAGGACGAGCAGGGAAAAACGAACCTATCTCTGGCGGACGTCGGCGGCGAGGTGATGCTGATATCGCAGTTCACGCTGTATGCGAACACGAGGCGCGGAAACAGGCCGTCGTTCATCGAGGCCGGCGCGCCGGACATGGCGGAGCCGCTTTATGAGCACATGATCGAGGAGTGCGGAAAGTACGTGGACCACGTGGCCCGCGGGAGATTCGGGGCGGACATGAAGATAGACCTGCTGAACGACGGGCCTTTTACGATCGTGATGGACTCGGACGAGATGCTGATGCCAAGAAGCAATAATCATTGATGTTCCGGGATTAAGTTCTTGAAAAACTCCTTGATATATTTTTTCAAGGCGCTATAATGTTAGTTGGTCTGACTACGCGGACCGATCCTGCACCGCAGGGTGCCACTAGTCCACAGGAGGTGAAATAATGAGAGATTATGAAGTGCTGTTCGTTCTCGATCCAACACTGGATGACGAGAAGAAGAACGGACTCATCGAGACCGTTAAGGGCATCATCAATGCCGACGGAGAAGCCGGAGAGGCCGATGTCTGGGGCAACAGAAAGCTTGCCTACGAGATCGACAAGAAGAAGGAAGGATATTACGTTGTCCTGCCTTTCAAGGCGAACCCGGAGCTGCCTAAGGAGCTCAGCAGAAGGCTCAGGATCTCTGACAGCGTAATGAGATTCATCGTTACCAGCACAGAGGAATAGGCAGGCCTGCATAAGGTCATGAACTTGCAGAGAAAGCAAGAGGTGTAGACATGAATCAGGTCGTATTGATCGGTAGATTGACAAGAGATCCAGAGCTGAGTTATACAGCTAACAGCCAGACTGCAGTAGCCCACTTCACTCTTGCTGTAGACAGACCTACGGCAAGGAGGAATGACGGAGAGCAGACGGCTGATTTCATCAGGATCACGGTTTTCGGCAAGCAGGCCGAGACATCCGAGAGGTATCTTTCTAAGGGCCGCCAGGTGGCCATCCACGGAAGGATCCAGACCGGAAGCTACACGAACCGTGATGGAGCTCGTGTTTATACCACAGATGTCGTCGCTGACAGGGTGGAATTCCTGGGCAGCGGAAACGGCGGCGGCGGACGCGGCGGCCAGGGATATGACGGAGGTCAGAGATTCGATGGAGGCAACGGAGGAGATTCCTTCGGACAGCCTGACATGGGAGATCTGCCGGACGCATTCCAGGCAGCAGAGGACGACATACCGTTCTAGATCGTCCGGGACCGCGACCAATTCTTAACGGAAGGAGATAAGTCTAATGAGCAATGGATTCAACAAGCAGAGACGCGGCGGAGTCAGAAGAAAAAAGGTCTGCCAGTTCTGCGCTGATAAGGACAAGAAGATCGACTACAAGGACGTGGAGACACTGAAGAAGTTCACCACGGAGAGAGGCAAGATCCTGCCTAGAAGAGTGACAGGAACCTGCGCTATGCACCAGAGAGCTGTTACCACAGCCATCAAGAGAGCACGTGTAGTTGCCCTTCTGCCATTCGACGCTGACCTTAACTAGTTCGGCGCGACGAGAGACGGCAAGCGGGAGGTCGAAGAAATTCGCCCTTCCGCTGTTTTTTTTTACTCCCGAAAAGATATATAATGTGAGGGAAAGCGTGCGGCATTGCCGCGGGATCCCATATTTTCAAGGAAAAGGAGAAGAACCGTGCTTGTTGATATGACTTTGAAGGCATACGTTGACGATCTCAGCTCCGACTCCCCTGCTCCCGGCGGAGGCGCTTCTGCGGCGCTCACAGGAGCTCAGGGTGCGGCCCTGGTCATGATGGTGGCCAACCACACGAAGGGCAAGAAGAAGTACCAGGAGTACGAGGAGCTGATCGCATCCGCTCTGAATGAAGGCCAGAAGCTCAAGGAGAGCTTTCTCAGGGGAGTCGATGCGGATAAGGAAGCTTTTGGAAAAGTTGCTGCAGCCTATGCCATGCCAAAGGAAACCGACGAGGAAAAGGTTGCGCGCAAGGAGGCCATCGCGGAGGCGTCCGTGCCGGCGGCAGAGGCACCTCTTCAGGTGATGAGAGACGGCCTCGCGGGGCTTGAGCTGACGTATTCCCTCATGAGAAGATCAAATAAGAACCTCGTCAGCGACCTCTATGTAGCGGCTATACACCTGGAGGGCGCGGTGGCATCGGCGGCTTACAATGTTTTTGCCAACACACCTGGATTCAAGGACAGGGATCTCGGACAGAAAATGTCCGACGAGGCGGAGGAGATCCTCAGAAAGTCCGCCGAAATGAAGGATAAAGTACTGAATTTCTAATGATCGGAGCTATCAGATGAAGACCAGACACAATTCCAAGGGAATGTATTTTCTGCTGATGATTTTTTACGTCGCCATGACTGCCATCATGTTCGTACTGGGCATGCTGTCCAACAGCGGCAAGATGTATACTGTTTTTCTATACGTCGTAGCGGGGCTGTGGCTCCTCATGGCCTACAGGGAATACCACGCATGGCAGCTCGATCGTGACCGATTCGAAAACCCGGTATACATGGACGACCTTGCCACCAGCGGCGGCAGCCGTGTCGGCAAGAACAAGAAGAGAAAACAGAACCAGAAAAATCAGGGAAGGAGAAAATAGGCGCAAGGCCTTGTATAAGCAGGCCTTAGACCTGGAAAGAAGCTTTATTTTATGGACTTGTATCTGGCGAGAAAGCCCAGCAGAAGAAGGACCGCAGTAAAATACGTGGTGCCATCCATGCTTTCGAACCTCTGCATTTTCCTGTTCACTGTGATCGACGGGATATTTGTGGGGAACGGCGTGGGAACAGATGGTCTTGGAGCAGTGAACCTCGACCTTCCGGCGGAGACCATGATCTACGCGGTCTTTCTTGTTACGTCCGTAGGAGGCTCGGCCACCGCGGCCATCGCCTTTGGCTACGGAGACGAAAAAGAAGCCAACAAGGCTTTTCTAAACTCCCTCGCGGTCACGTTATTCATAGGTGTTATCTTCACGGTGGCCGGAGTGTTCTTCACCGAAGAGATCTGCAGAGCCCTCGGGGCGAGCCGGACCTTCCTGGAGCCTGCGGCTGACTACCTGAGGTGGTATTCTGCATTCTCCATCGCCGTGGGACTCTCCGCGTTTCTGCAGGCATTCTGCCGGAACGACCGTGCTCCGGGCCTTGTGAGTTTCGCCGTGATCACAGCCACACTGTGCAATATCTTCCTGGACTGGCTCTTTATTTATCCCATGAAAATGGGCACAGCCGGTGCCGCCATCGCCAGCGGCATCGCCCAGACCATGGCGTGCGTCATACTGCTCCCCCACTTCTTCTCGGGAAACAGCAAGCTGCGTTTTTCTTCCTATAAGCTTGACATGAACCTGATACGCGAACTTGCGGTCCGTGGACTCCCGGAGTGCGTGGCCCAGCTGGCAACACCTATGGTCACGCTCTGCCTGAACCTGGTGCTGGCTCGGATGGTGGGTGACGTGGCGATAAACGGCTTTTCCATAATAAACTATGTTTCCTACCTGGCGCTGGCGCTGTTCTACGGGACGAGCGAAGGGCTGCAGCCTCTTTTCGGAAGGTGTTATGGAAGGAAAAGCATCGGCAGCCTCAAGTATTTCCGCAACCTCGGTCTCAGGATAAACGTCTTCGGGAGCCTGGCAGTGATGGTACTGCTGGTCGCAACCGCTCAGCCGGTATGCAGGATGTTCGGAGCCGGTGCAGCCGTGACCGCATACGTGGTCTCCGTTATGCCACTCTTCTGCTGGGGCTTCATCCCGATGTCCATCAACGTGATGGTGGCGACCTACTTCTATTCCACATCCCACTCCGACTACGCCATGATCATCAGCGTCCTCCGCAGCCTGATCATGGACTCGCTGGTGATACTGATCTTCCCGGTGATCTTTGGCCCGGGGATAATATGGTATTGCTTCGGTATATACGAAGTCTTCGTGATGCTGGTAGTGCTGGCGCTCTCCAGGCGCTCCAGGAAAAAGAAGCTGCGCGCCGCGTGAGTGTGCGGCTGCGAGGTAACAAGCGGAGATTCGATCTCACGAAATGCGCGGAACTACTACGGTTCGTGGGCTCTGAGACCGCAATGATTCCAGATGTTGGATCATGATTCGATCGCCCGCGATCGGAAACGGGCACCGGTTGCAGCCGTAAGCAGGGCAAGAAAGTGCTGGACCGGTATCGTTATCGGAAGCTGGAACCAAAAAAGAAGACTGCCGCAGTCCAAACGCAGCAGTCCCCCACTTATTTCCCATTCTCTATTACTGTTACTGTTACGGTCGCTTATCTCCGAACTCTCACCTCGTCGCACATCAGCGCGGCCAGCGACCATGGTCGCTCACCCCGGCGTGCTGAGCCGCGACCCGAAACCTGTCTTCGATCGCCCGGATCAGTTTTCCTGGTGCGTCGCGATGTAGTTCGCCACCTCGCCCCTGTATTTTTCAGCTTCTGGTGACCCTGGCGGGATTATTGAGTGGTCTATCAGCACCCTGATGGTGTCGTAAAGATAAGGCTTGTACTCGCTGAAGGTAACCGGCTCACCCTTGAGGATGATATTGTAGCAGGTGGAGTTGATCATCTCCAGGATGGTGAATATCAGCAGCATCGGCTCGCGGATGGCTATCTCCTCTCTGGCAAACTCCTCCATCAGGAACTGCTGGAAGCTTCCTATCTCCTCGTTGTCCTTTGCGGCGCTTGATGAATTCACCAGCATGCCCCAGCTGAGGTTCTTGGAGATGAACTTCAGGAGAGCGATGTCCTTGGACAGGTAGTTTATCACGAAGTCGGTGATGAAGATTA
>Ga0129315_1000943_pt1 | contig 15068 bp, 18 predicted proteins | sample Cm827metagenome_FD_94432 | JGI IMG/M metagenome (GOLD analysis project Ga0129315, IMG submission 94432) | Eastern black-and-white colobus group fecal microbial communities from Wisconsin, USA - Cm827 metagenome | ecosystem: Host-associated > Mammals > Digestive system > Large intestine > Fecal...
CCTTTAATGATAAGTTAATTTCTATCCACCCTTGGGATGGAGTCTATAAAGAAGATATAATTTCTATGGATGATATTCCTGATTATTATAATCTTTATAAGTATTGTGAATATATAAAAAAGGTAGCTAGTGGCTTTGAGGGATAGGAGATAAATAATATATTCCTTGCGACCTCGCATGCGCTCCAAGTCAACCTCACATACTATTTATCTCCTTCTCACTGAAGGTAATAATTCCTCATTTCATTCAGAATTATGAACCTTATTCATATGGTAATCTCTTTATAAATTGCTAAAAAATAGGATATTGAAAATAAATTTAATATTTATCAATATCCTATTTTATTATATTTTATTTATTATATTTTATTTATTTCTTATTTCTTCTAACATCCTAAACACTCTTTTTTTGTTTAATGGATGTATGTAATTTGGAGCTATTTCATTTAATGGTTCCAAAACGAATTCTCTCTCTTCCATTCTTGGATGAGGTATGGTTACATAATCATCACTAGTAGCATAATCATCGAAGAAAATAATATCAAGGTCTATTATTCTTGGACCCCATTTAATTATTCTCTCACGTTTCATATCCTGTTCTATAGTTAATAAAGTTTTCATAAGTTCCTTTGGATTAAGGAAGGTTTTTATTTCTATAGCTGTATTTTTAAAAGTATCTTGTTCTTCATATCCCCAAGGATCTGTTTCAATTATACTTGCTATTTTAGTAACCTTTATTTCCTTATTTTCCTTAAGTCTCCCTATTGAATCTTTTATATTTTCTTCTTTATTTCCAATATTGCTTCCTATAGAAATATAAGCTTTATGCCATTTTCTATATATCTCTATTGCTGCAGTATCTAAGTGTCTTCCAATTGGAGCCCAAGGCTTTTTAAGTAGTACCTTAACTCCTTGTACTAAATCATAATTATATAAAACATATTCTGCTATTTTTTCAGCTGCTGTCTCAATTAAATCATAACTTTCTCTTTGAAATTCTTTTTCTATATTATGACATAGTTCTCCATAATGAACAGACTTAGTTAAATCACAATTTTTTGCAGCTTCTCTTACATCTAAATCTAACTCTAGTGTAAGTATAAACTTTTGACCTAAAGTTTTTTCTTCTTTAAATACACCATGATTTGCAAATATCTCTACATCTTTTAAATATAGTTTGTCCATAGATAATCCTCTACTTATTATTTAATATTTTATCAGTCATTACACAAGCTCTTTTATTTTCAAGAACATCATGTACTCTTACAATTTTGCAACCCTTCATTATTCCTACTACAGTAGTTGCAATAGTTCCTTCTACTCTATTCTCAACTGGAACATTTAAAGTTAATCCTATCATTGACTTTCTTGATGTAGCTAGTAAAACTGGAAAACCTATATTAACTATCTCATGTAGGTTATTCATAACCTCTAAGTTTTCTTCATAAGTTTTTGCAAAACCTATGCCTGGATCTAATATAATATTTTCTCTCTTTACTCCTGCATCTAATGCAATATTTATACTATCTATTAAATCTTCTAAAATATTCTTCATTAAATTTGAATATGGTTTATCTTCTCTATTATGCATTAAAATACAAGGCACCTCATATTTTGCTACAACTTTAGCCATATTACTATCTTTTTTAAATCCCCAAACATCATTAATTATATCAGCGCCAGCTTTAATTGCCTCTTCTGCTGTTTTGCTTTTATAAGTATCTACAGAAATTAAAACATCTAATTCTTTTTTTATAGCTTTTATTATTGGAACAACTCTTTGTATTTCTTCCTCTTCTGATACATAACTTGCTCCAGGTCTTGTAGATTCTCCACCTATGTCAATAATATCAGCACCTTCTTCAACCATCTCTTTAGCTCTTTTAACTGCTGCCTCAATATTATTATAATTTCCTCCATCAGAAAATGAGTCTGGTGTTACATTTAATATACCCATAACATATGTTCTGTCTTCAAAATTAATTATTTTATTACCTATCTTCATACTTCTCTCCCTTTTGCTATAGCTTTATGTCTTTTTTTTTTTTATCTTCCTTCCAATAACAATCTTTATAGGCTTTACAATTAAAGCAATTTCTTGAAAGTTTATCACTTTTGTATATTATTTTAGATAATCCATCTTCACTTTCTCTTCTGTGCTCTTTTATAGACTTTATTATTAAGGTCTTTTCTTCTTCATTAAAAGATGTGAATTGCAGTAATTCTTCTGCTATTTTTGCACTAGCTATATGGTGATCTACCCCATTATTATACTCTAAAACTCTTCCTATGTCATGCAAAAGAGCAATGGTATAAATTACCTCTTTGTTATAATCTAACCTTTTTTCTAAAACCATAATATATGCAATTCTTGCTACATCTAAAAAATGTTCTAAAGTATGATTGCAAAACTTCCTATCCTTTTCTAGATTATTAAGTTCCTCTAATAAAGCCTTATACTTGGGATGCTTTAAAATGATATTTACATTTTCCAAATTATCACCTTCTATATTCTTAGATTATTTAATAAAACTTATAACTTCTTTTTTTAATTTATAATCTTCTAAGAAGCATCCTCTATAAGTTGTAGTTACTGTTTTTGCTCCTGGCTTCTTAACCCCTCTCATAGTCATACACATATGTTCGCCTTCAATAACTACCATAACTCCCTTTGCATCTAAATATTTCATTAATGCATCTGCTATTTCAGCTGTAAGTCTTTCTTGAAGCTGTGGCTTTTTTGAATATACTTCAACACATCTAGCTAGCTTTGATAAACCTGCTACTTTTCCATTTGGTATATATGCTATATGTACTTTCCCATAGAAAGGTACTAAATGATGCTCACACATAGAATAAAAAGTAATATCTTTTTCTATTACTAAATCACTTCCCTCAACAGTAAAGGTCTTAGATAGATCTTCTTCAGCAGTTTTACCTATTCCAGAAAATATTTCTTCATACATTCTTGCTATTCTATCAGGAGTATCTAATAGACCTTCTCTATCTGGATTTTCTCCTATTCCTTCAATTATCAGCCTTACACCTTCTTGTATCTTTTCCTTATCTATCATTTATGTTCCTCCTAATTACTGATTATTTCTTCATACTTTTCTCTTATTTCTATTGTTATTTTATTCTTCGAAAGAATCTTATCTTCTAGTTTACTAATTCCCATTACACCTAACAAGCTATTTGTTATAAATATTTCATCTGCATTAAATAAATCTTCTATAATAATCTCTTTTTCTATTACATTAAATTCATCTATAATAAACTTCCTAACCACTCCTGGAAGTAATCCGCTTTCAACTTTTGGTGTATATATTTTATTTTCTTTTATAAGAAATATATTTGATACACTTCCTTCAGCTACAAAGCCTTTCTCATTTAAAAATAGTACTTCATCATATCCGTTTTTTAAAGCCTCTTCTCTTTGAAGGATATTATCTAAGTAATTAGTGGACTTTATATAGGTTAATTTAGATTTTGAATTTCTATTTATATTAGAAATCTTTAAATAAAATCCCTTTAAATAATCTCCTGTTTTATATTTATTATCACGGGTTTCTATTACTATATTTTTTTCTGATACAGCTATTTTTAGCACACAATTTTTTATTGAATATTTATCTATTATATTTAAAATGTCCTCTAATAAGATTTCATCACCTAGCTCTAAAACTCTAATTCCCTTGTTTAACCTTTCAATATGTTCTTTTAAAAATACAGGTTTTCTTTTAACTAAGATTGTTTCAAAAACTCCTCTTCCAAAGAAGTAACCACTATCTAAAGTAATCCTTTCTTCATTAAAAACAATAGTTCTCATTATAATACCCTCATTAGAGCCTTTGCTTTGTCTAAAGTTTCATTATATTCAGCTTCCTCATTAGAATCATATGTAATGCCTCCACCCACTCCAAAATAGGCTTTATTATCTTTTTTTATTATGGTTCTAATAGCAATATTAAAATCAGCATTTCCTCTAAAATCAAAGTATCCAATAGATCCTGTATATATATTTCTTTTCAAAGCTTCTAATTCTTCAATTATTTCCATAGCTCTAATTTTAGGAGTTCCTGTAATAGAACCTCCTGGAAAACATTCTTTAATACATTTTATAGCAGATACTTCATCCTTAAGCTCACCTTCAACTGTTGAAACTAAATGAAATACTGTAGCATAAGTTTCAAGTTTAAATAATTCTGTAACTTTAACAGAATGAGGTTTACAAACTTTACTTAAATCATTTCTTTCTAAATCCACTACCATTAATAATTCTGCCTTATCTTTTTCGCTATTTAAAAGCTCTAAACTATTTTTATTATCTTCTTCCTTAGTTTTCCCCCTAGGTCTTGTACCTTTAATTGGTCTTGTTACAACTTTTCTATTATTAACTTCAAGAAATCTTTCAGGAGAAGAGCTAATTATTTGATAATCATTAAAATTCATATAAGCAGAAAATGGTGCTTTATTTATACTTCTAAGTTTCTTATATATTTCAAAAGAATCTTCAGTGCTATCTGTATAAAATCTTTGAGTCATATTTGCTATGTAAATATCTCCACTAACTATATAGTTTTTCATTTTAGTTATAGCTGTTTTATATTCTGACTTATTAAAATTAGAAATAAAATTCTTTCTTGTTTCTTCTACTTTATATTCTTCTATATGAACAGTACTTTTTATTTTATTTATAATTAAATCTATTTCTTCATCTATCCCCTTTAGTGATGTAATATACTGTTTATTATTATATAAATCAAAAATAATAATATTATTATAAAATATAAATTTTATATCACTGATATTAAAATCCTCCATGCTACTATTAGGTAATTCCTCTAATACTCTACATACATCATAGGATATATATCCTATAGCCCCTGATATTAGTGGAATATGACTGTAAACTTCCTCTGAAATTTTATATTTTTCAATAAGTTTTTCTAAAACATCAAAAGGCTCTCCTATCACTTCCACATCATCAATTAAACAAGTATTTCCCTTAGCCTTAAAAGTCATAAATGGATTTAAACCAATAAAAGAAAACTTAGACAAAGTTTTATCTTCCTTTGAAGAATCTAATAATATCGTATCTGTTTCATCCTTAAAAACATTATATACTTCAAGAGGATTAAAATTTATTTCTACTTCTCTAATTTTAATCATTCTTATCCTCCTTAAACTTCTTAGTTATATCAATAAAGTTTTTTAAAAGCTTATGACCATCTTCAGTCATTTCAGCTTCTGGATGAAATTGCACTCCAAAAATAGGATAATTTTTATGACTTATCCCCATAATAACACTATCATCAGTATAGCTAGTTACTTCTATTTCTTCATTAAGATTATTGCTGTCAATTATAAGAGAATGATATCTAGTTACTCTTAATGGATTATTAAGCCCTTTAAATAAATCCTTTCCTTTATGACTTATATAGCTTATTTTCCCATGAACCGGCTCTTTTCCTTTTATAATTTTATTACCAAAATAATGACCTATACATTGATGTCCTAAGCATATTCCAAGTATTGGCTTTATACCCTTAAAATAATGTATTATATCTAATGATATCCCAGCTTCCTTCGGAGATTTGGGCCCTGGTGAAATAATTATTCCATCAATATCTAAATTCTTAATTTCTTCAATTGATATTTTATCATTTCTATATGTTATTACTTCTTCACCTAATTCTTCAATATATCTTACTAAATTAAACACAAATGAATCATAATTGTCTATCATTAAAAGCATTTTTCCCTCCAGGTTTTGTGTTAAAAATAATATATATGTGTTAAAATAATTTTAATGTATAGATTATATCATAATAATTTATTATTTTGAAAGGAGATAGGATGTTTAAGTGTGATTTGCATACCCATTCAATTTGCTCTGATGGGCGATTTAAACCTAAGGAAATAATTGAAATGGCTAAAAAAAGAAATCTTGATTATATTTCTCTAACAGATCATGATACCTTAACTGGTATAAATGAAGCAATTTTGGAAGCAAAAAAACTTAATATAAACTTTATTCCTGGAATTGAATTATCTACAGAATATAATGGAGAGTCAATTCATGTTTTAGGATTTTTTAATAAAGAAGATTATAAAAATCCTGAATTAAATAAACTTTTAGCTGACCTTAAAGAGAAAAGAATTTCTAGAGCTTATAAGATAGTTGAAAACTTAAAAAACTTACATAATATAGAATTAGATATTAATAAAGTTTTAGCTAATGGTAAAGATACTATAGCAAGGCCACATATAGCAAAAGCTATAATAGATGCTGGTTATAACTATGATCATGAGTATATTTTTAAAAACTTTATAGGAAATGATTGTCCAGCTTATGTGCCATCAACTAAATTATCTACAAAGGATGGAATTAAACTTTTAAAAGATTTTAATGCCTTAGTTTTCTTGGCTCATCCTATATTAGTTAAGAAAACTCCTATTAATGAATTAATAGCCTTAGGCTTTGATGGTATTGAAGCTATCTATTATAGAAACACTGAAGCTGATACTAAAAATTTAATTAAATTAGCTAAGGAAAATAATTTATATATTTCTTGTGGATCTGATTGTCATGGTATTCCAAATGATAAATCTCATGGGAATGTTGGAGATGTAAATATTCCTAAAGATGATAGCATAATTAATATGCTTAAATGGTTAAAGGAGCTGAATTAAAACAGCTCCTATTCTACAATTTTAAATTTATAATATGATACACTAACAATTAGTATAGCTATTCCACCAAATAATACAATAATAAGCGGATTAACCTTATCTAGTAATAGTCCTGAAGCTAAATATGATATAGGAACTACTGTTTTTACTAAACTTATTGTTAAACTTAATACCCTGCCTCTATATCCTTCTTCAATATCAGTTTGTATACTATATGAAAATGGAATATCCACTAAGGATATACATATTCCAATAAACATCATTATAAAGAAGTAATATACAGATAAATAATTAATATTATAGCTATTAATTTTACCTATTAAAGGAGTAGCTAATAGAATTATTTCTATTGCCATAAGTGTTCCAATTAATGATAATAAATTATTTAGCTTAAGCTTATTTATTATTTTCTTTATTATAATTGCTCCAATTATCATTCCTATTGGTACTCCACTTTGGATAAATCCATAATTCTTTTCTGGCATCATAAAGATATTATTTAAAATAATTGGCATAGGTATTGATATGGAAAAGGAAATGAAAAAGTTATATATTATAAAAATTATGATAAAGTCTTTAATACTTTTCTTAGTCATTAAATATTTAAACCCTTCCTTTATTTCTATAAAATAATTCTTGTTTATAGATCTGTCATTATCTGAAGAATTACTTTTAAATAAATTAAAATCAATTTTCCAATCTAAAATAGACGATATAAAAAAAGATATAGAATTAAATAATATAAAGGTTTTTATATCAAAAATTACAAATACAATTCCTCCCATCACTGGTCCTAATATAGATGAAATAGAATCAATTATTCTATTTCCCGCATTTATACTTACTATCTTTTCCTTTGAAACTATATTAGGAATTGATGAATCTATACTAACATCAAATATTATATTAATACTACTTATTACAAAGGTACTTAAGTAAATAATTCCTATACTTATTCCATTGAATGCACTTATTATATAAACTCCTAATAAGAAAATACCATTTAAAATGTTAGCTAGAATCACTAGTTTTTTCTTATCATACTTATCTACTATAACACCCACAAAGGGATTCAAAAAAACTATAGGTAATATACTTAAAATTAAAGTTGAAGAAAAACTTAAACTAGATCCTGTAACCTTTAACACATATAAACTCATTGCAAATGTATATATAGCTGTACCAAATATTGATATTAAACTAGCTAAATAAAATAATATAGAATTTTGACTTTCTTTATTCTTAATAATTTTCATTTATCTCACCTCTAAAATTATTATAGAATCTAGTCTTAACCCTATATCAATATTTAATTTCTGTATATTTATAATAAAAATATTTAAAAGGTAGGGTTAACCCTACCTTTTACCAAAATACATATAAATATAAACTTCTTCCCCTTCCTTAAAATAATTTTCATAAAGACTTGGCTTATTTAAACAATCTGTAGATAGTTCATCTATTGTATTAAACTTATTCTTCTTTATTTCCTCTTTTACATACTTTATGTTAAAATTTTTTCTATTTTCTATCTTTATAAAATTATTTAGGCTAATTTTCTTAAATATAATATATGATAATAATACATATGCATCTTTCTTTAAATATTTTAATATATCTCTTATAGAAAAATCATTATTTTCAAACCAATAGTTACTACTGCCACTACAATCTAAAAATATATCTATAACTTCTTCTTTTATAGGTATTTTCTTAAAATCTGTACAAATTAATATAACATTATTATTTAAATTACTATTTTCAAGCAAAGATTTTAAATAAATATGTTTATTTATATCATTATCTATAGCTATATAAATACTATTATCAAGCATATTATATAAATTTCTTAAGGCAAAGCCAAGACCACTTCCAATCTCTAATAATACTTTGTTATCTAAATCTATTTTTTCTAAATTAAAATGTCCCCAATCCAAACCTTTTTTTAAACTTGAAATATGATTAATATCTGTTTCTCTAAGGTAATCCTCCATAATATTTTCATTGCTATTATCATTACTAACTTTATTATTTTCAACAATTAAAATTCCAGACTCTATATTATATTCCCTTTTACATTTACATTTTAACTTACCATCTATTATTTTATTGTTCTTAATATTTCCTTCCTCTAGGTATAAGTCTCCTCCACAATAAATACATGAAAGGTATTTTAAACTATTAATATCAATACCTATATTAATTGTAATCTTTTCTTCTTTTGCTGCTATTTCTTTTATTTTGTATTTTAATTTTTCTTCCATTCTTAATAGCTCTTGAATTTTTTTACTTATTTCTTTTTCCTTTAACTTGAAAATATCCTTTAATAAATTACTGTCTTCTAACTTAAATTTACCAAGGGATTCATAAATTAGAATGGACTTTATTTCATTTAATGTAAATCCATAAGATTTTAACTCTAAAACTTTATTTAAACTTCTTTGGCTATTTTCATCAAAATCATATTGTCCACCCTTTTTATATGGAATTATTAATTCTAAATCAATATAATGCCTTACAGTTTCAATACTTATGTTATTTTTTCTACTAAATTCTCCAATTCTCATAACTACTCTCACTTTTATTTTTCTATTTTACTTAATGATAATATATTTTCTGAAATAATAATATAGGGATATTACCCCAAATAGTAATATCCCAGAATTTTAACTTTACTTATTTTCTATATTATTTGTATTATTCTTATCATTATCATCTATATACCATTTAGATTCAGTAGTTGGATTACTTATTATTCCTAATGCAACTAATATAGATAATATAGTATTAGTAATAACTTGATATTCTTCTGGCACTAAATTTACTCCAAAAGCACTTAAAATCATTGGTATTAATGCTAAAATAGAAACCCATAAACCATAATTCTTAAATCTTGACCAATCAATTTTCATAGTACCCCTCCTAACCTCCATACATTATATTCACATAATAAATATATGTGAAAAAGAAGGATATAAATATTATAATCCTTAGACTTTTCTCTTCAAAAATCATAGTTATATAATATTTATATCCTTCTATATTTTATGTTAATTAGTTTCTTCTTCTAAGAAAGCTTTATAACCTCTCATTGTTTCATATATATCTAATTTACTTGCTATTTCCCAAGGAGCATGCATGTTTTGTAGAGCTACACCACAATCTATAACTTCCATATTATATTCTGCTAATATATAAGCTATAGTACCGCCGCCACCTTGATCAACTTTTCCAAGCTCAGCAGTTTGATATACTACATCATTTTTATCCATAATATTTCTAAGCCATGCAATGTATTCTGGATTTGCATCATTACATCCTGATTTTCCTCTAGCACCTGTATATTTATTAAATACTATTCCCTTACCAAAATAAGCTGAATTTTTCTTTTCCATTACAGATGGATAGTTTGGATCAAAGGCAGCTGAAACGTCTGAAGACAGCATTTTGGAATTTGATAAAGCTCTTCTTAATTTTAAACTTGAATATTCACCAAGTCTATCCATAACTTCTGCTACAGCATTTTCAAAGAATTTTGAATGCATACCTGTTGCACCATTACTACCAACTTCTTCTTTATCAACCAATAGTAATACACTAGTATATTTAGTATTATCAACATCTAGCATAGCCATTAATGATGTATAAGCACAAACTCTATCATCTTGGCCATAAGCCATTATCATGCTTCTATCTAATCCATATTCTCTAGCTCTTCCTGCTGGTACTACTTCTATTTCAGCAGAAATAAAATCTTCTTCTTCAAAATCATATTTTTCTTTTAATATATTTAAAATATTAGCTTTAACAGCATCTTTTTCATGTCCTTCTAATGGAATACTTCCAACTAGTATGTTTAAATCTTCTCCTTCAACTACTACGTTAGCCTTTTTCTGAAGTTGATCCTGTGATAAATGTATTAATAAGTCTGAAATTCCTACAACAGGATCTCTCTCATCTTCTCCAATTACTACATCTATCTTAGTTCCATCTTTTTTAACTACTACTCCATGAAGAGCTAAAGGAAGTGTAACCCATTGATATTTTTTAACCCCACCATAATAATGAGTTTCCATCATTGCTAAGTTAGTATCTTCATATAATGGATTTTGTTTTAAATCTAATCTAGGAGAGTCAATATGTGCACCTAGGATTCTTAAACCCTTTTCCATTGGCTCTTCACCAATTATAAATAAGGCTAAAGTTTTATCTTTATTATTTAAATAAACTTTATCTCCTTGTTTTAAACTTTCTTTGTTTTCTATAATTTCTTCTAAATTTCTAAAACCAAAAGCTGTTGCCATTTCAATACTAGTTAATACGCATTCTCTTTCAGTTTTACATATTGACATATAATCAATATATCCTTTACAGAAATCAAATAGTTCCTCTCTTTTTTCCCCTTGATATTTTAACCAAGGATTGTTCTCTTTTTCACAATTAACCATATTATCCTCCTTATATTTTTAATATTTTATATTACTCTATTATTTTGTCCATTCTTCTTTCAATTATATCTACTGGAGTAACATCAGACATAAGAGAATGTCTGTAATTAACTGCAGCAGCTTCTATAATTACGGCAATATTTCTACCTGGTCTAACTGGAACTCTTAGTTTTTTAACCTTAACTCCCAATATATCTTGGCGATCATCATTTAATCCTAATCTATCATAATCTCCATCATCTTTCCAATGCTCAAAATGCATAAGAAGTTGTATATCCTTTTCTTGAAGAATAGAGCTCAGTCCATATAATGATGCAACATCAATAATTCCAATTCCCCTCACTTCAAGCATACCTATTGTTATTCTAGGAGACTTACCAATAAGTTCGCCATCAACTTCTTTTATATCTACAGCATCATCAGTTACCAATCTATGTCCTCTTTTTATTAATTCAAGAGCAGTTTCACTCTTTCCTATTCCACTTTCTCCAGTAATTAATATTCCTATTCCATAAACATCAACTAAAACGCCATGAAGTCTTGTTTCAGGAGCTAATTTATCTGCTAAATAAATAGTCAATTTACTTATAAATTTAGTGGTAACTAAATCGGTTCTAAGTAACCAAACCTTATTTTTTAAAGCAGCTTTAATTAATTCTTCTTGAGGTTCTAAATCTCTTGTAATAATTAAACATTTTAAATTAAAACTAAAATATTTATCTATTCTTTTTCTTCTTAGTTCTATTCCCATAGTTTCTAAAAAGCTCCACTCAGCTTTTCCTATAACTTGAATTCTTTCTGGAGCAAAGTAATTATAAAAACCTGTTAATTGCAATCCTGGTCTATTTATATCATTTACAAATATCTCAATTCCTTTTTCTCCCTCAGATAAGATTTCCAAGTCAAAATCTTTTATTAACTTTTCAACTGTAACTGACAAATTTATCACCCTTTAATTTCTTTTTTTTAATTCTACCGTTTCTAATTGAGCTCTAAAATTATTTTTTACACTATCAATATATCTTCTTCTTAAAATTTGTTGTTCTTCTTTTTCTTCGTTATTTAGTCCTTCTTCTTTACTTTTTTTATAAAGTTCATTTATTCTCTTTATAACATCATCCATTTTCATATTCATATAATCCATCCTTGGTTCATCCTTTCTTATAAAAGCATCTTAATTTTATTTTACATTGATTTTCTATTAATATCAACTTATATACTCTTTATGTTTGTAATCATTTACAATAATTACTACTTGCATATTTTATTTATTTTAACAAAAAATCAAGCAATTCAACAGCAAATCGTAAATCTTTTTGTAGATTTTTGTTACATCTTTTCATTTTACATTTTTATACTTTTTGGTATAATATTGTTATATGATATTGTATTTTGTAGTTCAATAGGAGGTGCTAACTATGACAAAAAAATATAGTAGAAAAATAAAAAGAAAAAAAGCTTTACTTAACTTTTTATTAAGATACCTTTCTACTAATAATCCATTAATAATATATCTTTCACAAGACTTGGACAAGCTAATAACTAAAAATCAAAAGCATATATTTAATAAATACATTAGAAAAAACTTATGTAGCAATCCTGTAAGGAAAGTTGCCTAATTTATTTACCTAATTATTATTATGTATTTTCATAAATAATATAGAAAAATTAATTAAAAAATATATATTTTTAAGCATAAAAACATTATAAGTTATTTATAAGTTTTTATGCTTAAAATAAAAAATACCTCTTTTTTTGAGGTATTAAATACATATATATTCCCAACATGCCGGTCACTTAAATATTCATACCTGCTACTCGCAGGTGGGTTAAGCTCACTAATTCTCTGTCTTCTCCCGTTGCAATGCTGCAAATAATTGGAGCCCGACATACACTTAGATTTCGCAAATCCCGTATATTCAATGTAGGTTGAATATTATAAGCTTAGCGCACATCTCAGGATTTATTATAATATAATTATAACATAAATTTAAATACATGCAATAGAATATTTTCCCTCTAAGTTAAACCTTTAACAAATATACTCTTTAGCTACATCTTCTATTGTAATATCTGTATCTTCTTCAGTAAATAAAGCCATAAATTGAATAAATTCAAAACTTGATGAATTCATTTGAAAAGCCATTACTTCTCCGGCAATATCTAACTCTTCAACAATTTCCTCTATAATATCAACTACTTCATCATTACCGTAGTCATATAGGTAAGGTATAAAATATTCCTTATACCATTCATCACTTTCTTCTTCGTAATCACTTTCATCATTTGCATAGCTTCTAGCTGCACTTAACACGTCATCATCAAAATCTAAAAAAAACTTTACAAGAAAAACTCCATCTTCATTCTTTAGTTCTTCTATTTCTGTTAAATTATTTTCCTCAAGTATTTCAATTATATCATTACTGTTCATAATATCCTCCAATTAATATAATAGTTTTTTATATTCCTTTTTTACCTCAAGGAATTCTTTATCATCTTCAACTAGGTTTAATTCTTCTTTTCCATCTACTTCATCTACTCTAAATACATAAATATCTTCACTTTCATCATCTATTGGAGCTAAAAGTAAATATTCTACTTCCTTTAAGTAAACCTTTGCTACTGCTTCAAAATCTACTTTTTCTCCATTTTCATCTAAAAAGCTCATTATAACTTTTTCATCTTCACTAATATTAGTATTCTTTTTATCCATTTTATTCTCCTTCATATTAATTGTCCATTATTTTAATAATATCCTTTAATTTTTTTAGTATACTATATTATTTTTAATATAGAAAGTCATTTTTTGTAACTTTATAAATTTAATTTTATAGTATATAATATCAATTTTTTTCAGAGGATAAAATATGTTAGAAATTTTATTATTAGTATTATCCGTATCTATAGATTCATTCATAGCAAGTATATCCTATGGCAGTAGTAAAATTCAGATTCCTTTAATTTCAGCATTAATAGTGGACCTTATCTCCTCTAGTATGCTTGGTATCTCATTAATATTAGGTAGTTTACTTCAAAATTATATCTCTATTACCACTGCTAAAGTTTTTAGTTTTTCTATTTTATTTTTCTTAGGTTTTTATAGGTTATTTGAAGGGTTACTTAAATCTTATATAAATAATAAAGCAAAGGATTCTCCTCCTTTACATTTTAGATTATTTGATTTTAATTTTGTGCTTCAGGTCTATGCTAATGAAACAAAAGCAGATATTGATAAATCTAAAGTTTTATCTTATAAAGAAGCCATATACTTATCTATTGCCTTATCCTTAGATAGTTTAGCCGTTGGATTTGGTAGTAGTTTAATACTAATTAATTACATTGAAGTTTTTGTAGTTTCCATTGTTATTGGAATATTAGCTATTTTATTTGGATCTTATATAGGGAAAAGATTTGCAGAAATTACTACCTTGGATTTATCCTGGCTCTCAGGGACTATGTTAATTATATTAGCATTTTTAAGAGTTTTATAAAATAAAAGAGGTCGTTTTCACAACCTCTTTTATTTCTATTATATATTTAATTTTTCTTTCTTTTTCATGAATATAAAGCTACTTCCTATTAATAGCAGTATTAATCCAAATGCTATTCCTGTTGTTGGATTATTTCCACCAGTAGCTGGCAAAGTTACTCCATTTTCATTTTTAGCTTTTTCTGCAACTATAAACTTACTAAAATGAGATGTTTTAAATGTTATTTCATTTCCATTTATATTTGTTTCTAATTGTTCATAAGTCTTAGTATATTCATTGTAGTAGAATACAGCTAAGTTTTCTTTATTTAATCCCTTTAAATCTTCATTTGATAGTGTTAATGTTACAGTTGCAACTCCATCTTTAAAGTTATGAATATTAGTTATCTCATTTCCATTTTTAACATAAAGATTAAATTCAAATACTTTTTTAAC
>Ga0129315_1000944_pt1 | contig 15053 bp, 11 predicted proteins | sample Cm827metagenome_FD_94432 | JGI IMG/M metagenome (GOLD analysis project Ga0129315, IMG submission 94432) | Eastern black-and-white colobus group fecal microbial communities from Wisconsin, USA - Cm827 metagenome | ecosystem: Host-associated > Mammals > Digestive system > Large intestine > Fecal...
CGTGGAACAATACGGTGAAGTATCTGAGGTCTTTTTCTTTCGCTTTCTTTAATAATTCCAGTGTTCTCTTTTTCTTTCCTTCAGGTTTTTTTGGCAGATAACCATCCATCAAGCAAAGAGGGAATTCCCACATTTTCCCTACTCTGTATGGATTTTTGATACAACATCCTGTTTTCTTGTTAAACTCAGTAGTATCATAAACATATCCGCACTGCTCAAGTTTTTCAAATGTGGTGGCATCATATCTCACATAATGCATACGTATCCCTGAAGGCCTGAAGCCACAATATTCAGTGAACGCAGCAGCCTCTTCATCCATTTTTTTCCGATCGTTAAAGGAAATGCCATGAACTCCTGCTTCGAAACCCTTATCTGTGACATATTTTACTACCGGCGGCACTTTGTCTCTCGTATAGGACATTCCAAGCTCATTTGCCATACCAAAATAGAATGTCGACGGGATCCCCATTTGAGAATCGAACCGAATCAAATCTTTTATGTAATTTCTCTCACGGCGGAATGTCCCTCCCAGCCGGCCTCTCCACTGAGCTCCGTCTATATCTCCTTTAATGAAGGAGATAGTCTCCCTGACCCATAACTTTGGATAAATCAGGTCTTTATAATGATCACTTCTATATAGATGATCTACATCATGTGAAACTATTATTTTCATATTATCTCAGCTTACTCAGTTCTTCTCTCACGGCACTGGCAACTCTCTCAACATCGTCCCTTGTGAGGTATGGATGCATTGGAAGAGAGAGAACTGTTTTACAAAGCTTGTCGGTTACAGGGAATTCACCATCTCCCAACGACTCTTTGTCGAATGCCTCCTGACAATGCATTGCCTTTGGATAATATACCATTGAAGGAATCTCTCTACTCTGCAACGCGATCTTCAGTGCGTCTCGTTCTTCCTCACTATTGAGACGAATAGTATACTGTGCCCAGCTGCTCACAAACCCGTCCGGAACTACCGGAGTCTCCACAATATCTTTTAATAACTCAGTATACTGTGAAGCTGCTTTATTAACATCTGCAGCTTCATGTTTTCTGAAAGCCTCGAATTTAGGAATCAATATACCAGCCTGGATCGAATCAAGTCGAGAATTCATTCCGATCCTGACATTATCATATTTCATTTCTCCTTTTCCATGAACACAGAAAGAGCGGATCAAAGCTGCTGAATCGTCATCATCGGTAAAAACGGCACCTCCGTCCCCGTAACATCCCAGTGGCTTAGCAGGGAAAAATGAAGTTGTCCCAATATCACCAAAGCTACATGCACGACCATCTCCTATCTGACCGCCAAAGCCTTGTGCACCGTCTTCCAGTACTTTTAATCCGTACCTGTCAGCTACTGCCCTGATTGCCGGAAAGTCAGCCGGGAGTCCGAAAAGGTCCACCGCTACCACCGCCTTTGGTGTGAGCTTACCATCCTCCAAAGTCTTTTTCACTACCTTTTCCAAGCTGTCTGAGTCCATATTAAATGTTTCCGGTATCACATCTACGAAAACCGGAGTCGCACCCAGAGTCGATGCTACTTCTCCAGAAGAGAAAAAGGTGAAGTCCGGGACGAACACAGCATCGCCAGGGCCTATCCCCCAGGCCATCAACGCCAGAAGAAGCGCATCTGTTCCGTTTCCACACGTAATACAGTGCTTTACTCCAACATACTCTGCAAGCCTTTTTTCCAACTCAGAAACCTTAGGGCCTCCGATAAACCTGCTGCTTTCTATTACTTCAACTATCTCTCTGTCAATATCTTCTTTCAGTACTTCATACTGTTTTTTCAGATCTCTGAACTGCATTTGTTCTCCTTTGTAATCTACCTGAACTCTCCGTCCATATCGGTGCTAGCAAAATCAGTAAGCGGAAGCTTTACCGGGCGTCCCTCTTTCTGGCTCTTATAGATCGCAAGCACCATCTCGAGAGCATTTCTACCAGCCACGGCATCAACATAAGGTTTCCGATCGTTTTTAATTGCATCCATCACGTCTGCGAACAAACTCGTGTGCCCATTTCCGTAAACGTTACTGGTCTCTTCCTCAAGGCCCTTGTTCTTTTCGTCTTCAACCGTCTCGTCTCTGAAATTCCATACATCGATCGTATTTGTGGATTTTCCACCGACCTTGACCGTACCGTTTTCGCCAAAAATATAAAGTGTCTCTTCAAGGTTCTGAGGGTAGACGTTAGTCGTACCTTCCACAGTGCCTATTGCTCCATTCTTAAACTTGATAACGGCCATTCCAACATCTTCAGCCTCGAGATAATCGTGAAATTGCTGGCGCGTCTGTCCGTAGACCTCTTCAACCTCATCTCCCATCATCCATCTCAAAAGATCTATACCATGGATGCACTGATTCATAAGGCATCCTCCGTCTTCCGCCCACGTACCTCTCCATGGAGCCTGATCATAGTATCCCTTGTTTCTATTCCACCTAACATTGATCGAACCATGAGAAAGCCTTCCAAATCGACCTGTCTCAAGAGCCTTCCTGACTTCCTGAACAGCAACATTAAACCTGTTCTGGTGACAAGCAGAAACCTTTACACCTTTTTCGTCAGAACGCCTGATGATTTCCTCAGCATCTCTCATGTTCATGGCCATAGGCTTTTCTATTATCACATTGATGCCCGCATCGATCACGTCAAGAGCGATCTCTGCATGCTTCCCACTTTCTGTCGCAATGCTCACAAGATCCAGCTCATTTTCTTCGATCATCTTCTTGTAGTCAGTATATCTTGCAATAGACTCATCATTTTCCAGACCGTGCTTTGCCAGGACATCCTCCATTTTCTCCGGACGAATATCACATACAGCAACGATCTCCAGATTATTGTTTACTGCAGCTGTAATATGATTCGTTGAAATCCTGCCACAGCCTATCAATGCATACTTCATTTGTTCCCCCAGTTTACTAATATCAGTTTAATCTCGCGTTATTACAGAAGCTCGATATTATCTCTATCTTCAACATTCTTAAAGGCATTTCTTGTATCGAATATAGCCTGAGCGTTTTTCTGTATCATCTGATAGTCATAAGCATCGTGAGCTGTTGTCACTACTATCAAGTCATAAGCAGACACAATATCGGCATCTATGTGATCAATTCCTGTGAACCACTCGCCATTTCTCTTATACTTAGGGATCCATGGATCATAGAAGTCCACATCAGCCCCTCTTCTCTTGAGGATATCAATAACATTCAGAGCTGGACTCTCTCTGTAATCATCAATGTTATTTTTGTAAGCAACACCCAGAACCAGTACCTTAGACCCATTCAGAGATTTCTTATAGCGATTCAAAACCTCTGCTGCCCTGTCCACAGTGTACTCAGGCATCTGATCGTTGATGATCATTGAGTTCTCGATCATGGATGTATGGAAGCCGTATTCACGTGCCTTCCAGGTAAGGTAATACGGATCGAGAGGTATGCAGTGACCGCCAAGGCCAGGACCCGGATAAAATGCCTGGAATCCATACGGCTTTGTCTTGGCTGCTTCAATGACCTCCCACAGTGAGATGTTCATCTTGTTGCACAGCATAGCAAGCTCGTTGACCAATCCGATATTGATATTCCTATACGTATTTTCCAGTATCTTCTCCATCTCTGCGATGGCAGGTGAAGACACTTCGTAAACTTCACCTTCAAGCACTTCTCTGTACATCGCAGCGATAACTTCAGTGGCATCTTTTCCTATAGCCCCGACTACCTTAGGGGTATTCTTTGTCTTATAAATCAAATTTCCCGGATCGACACGCTCAGGAGAAAATCCCAGATAAAAATCCTCTCCACATGTTAGGCCAGAGCCTTTCTCCAATATTGGACGAATCATCTCTTCTGTGGTTCCAGGGTATGTGGTCGATTCCAGTACTACCATAGTATCTTTGGAAAGGTGCTCAGCAATAGATTCAGTGGAGGAACGCACATAGCTCACATCAGGTTCCTGATGCTTATCCAGCGGAGTTGGAACACAAATCGCAATGAAATCGACATCCTTTACAAATGAAAAATCAGACGTTGCCCTCATCTGTCCGCTGTCGACCAATTCTTTCAGATCCTCGTTGACTACATCTCCAATGTAGTTATGTCCGTCATTTACCATCTTCACTTTTTCAGGCTGTACATCAAAACCGATGGTCTTAAACCCTGCCTTGGCTTTCTCAACGGCAAGAGGAAGGCCAACATAGCCGAGACCCACTACACCCACGGTAATTTCATGTTTTTTGATTTTTTCCATCAAACGCTCTTTCATGCCCATTTGTTTACCTCTCTTTTTTGAACTGATCTACACTATATTTATTTGCTCTGTTATTTATTGAACCACTCGGTTATATTTCCATATTCATCCAGCTTTGCTACAGGGACAGCTGGAACCCCCATTACCAGTGTGTAATCAGGAACGTCCTTCGTCACGACCGCTCCTGCAGCCACCATCGCACACTTGCCCACATTATGTCCACAGACGATCGTAGCGTTGGCACCAATTGATGCGCCTTCTTTTACCACAGTTTTTCCATAATTCTCGGATCCCTTGGGATATCTTGCTCTAGGAGTCAGATCATTGGTAAACACACATGACGGCCCACAAAACACGCCGTCTTCAAGCGTCACGCCTTCATATACAGACACATTATTCTGTATCTTTACATTGTCTCCGATATGAACATTGTTGGATACATTTACATTCTGTCCCAAAGAACACTTCTTCCCTATTCTTGCCCCCTTCTGTACGTGACAGAAGTGCCATATCTTTGTGCCTTCACCGATGATAACATCGTCATCTACATAGCTGCTTTCATGTACAAAAAACTCATTCATGATTTCCCTCCGAAAAAATAATCGAGCACAGCTTTTCTGCCGCATCTCCGTTGCCGTAATAGTTTTCCTTCTGCTCAGATACTCTTGTATTCAGAATCTTATCCAAGATATCCGCTTCGTTGATGTGTGCCAGAATGTTGTGGTTACCATTCAACGTTTCCACCCATTCTGTCTGCTCTCTTAGAGTGACACATGGCGTGTCCAGAATATACGCCTCTTTCTGAAGTCCTCCTGAATCTGTCACCACCTTAACCGCATTTTTGGTAAAATACAGCATTTCCAGATACCCTATAGGCTCGACACAGATCGTATTCTTCAGTTGAAGTTCATCATTTACCTGTTGGATCATTCTTCTTGTTCTTGGATGAGCTGGAAGGATCACCGGTGCATCAAGCTTCTCGTATGATGAAAGAATTGTTTTGATTTTGCTTACATCATCAGTATTCTCTGCCCTGTGGACAGTGGACAGATACCATCTTTCAACCGCTCCACGTTCACCGAATATATATTTCAGATCTGCAAAATACTCTTCTTTTGATTTCTCATCAATAAGGTTTGAATAATACATTACCGCATCACACATAACATCCCCTATGTTATATACTCCCTTGGTGATGCCTTCTCTGTGTAGATTTTCCACGGCCGTGTCTGTAGAGCAGAAAAGATATTTTGAGATATGATCCGTGAGTATCCTGTTCTGTTCCTCAGGCATCGCCATATTAAAAGATCTCAACCCCGCCTCTACATGAATGACCGGAATAAGAAGCTTAGATGCTGCCAACGCTCCTGCTATGGTAGAATTTGTATCTCCATAAACCATCAAATAGTCAGGCTTCTCCTTAATCAATATCTCCTCGATACCCTGGAGCATCTCTGCGGTCTGTTTGCCATGCGTTCCCGACCCAACACCCAGGTTGTAGTCAGGTGAAGGGATATGAAGCTCCTGGAAAAAAAGCTCTGACATGTTACTGTCATAATGTTGGCCAGTATGCACCAGAATTTCCTCGCTGTATTCTCTTATTTTTCTGGAAACTGCAGCTGCTTTAATAAATTGAGGTCTGGCTCCTACCACAGTTACTATTTTCATTTGAAAACCCTTTCAATCGTCTAAAAAAGCCTGAGAAACTCTTCTGCAATTTTTTCGTACGTGTACTTTTCCAGAACAGCCTCTCTCCCCCTGTTGCCCATTTCCCTTCGTTGCTCAGGAGTCATATTTTGAATGCAGGTAATTGCCTTCATTATTTCTTCATTATCACAAGACTTTGTGATTATTCCACATCCTGCCTCGCTGACCGGAGTTGATGGTGTTGTAATGGCCATTACGATTGGCTTCGCCGCCATCATAGAATCGAACATCTTGTTCATGCAGATACCAAATCTGTATAATGGCGACTCGATAGTTCCAATGAATATTGCATCAAAATTTGAAACAACTGCAGGTATCTGCCCCTTTTCTACAGGTGGGAGAAAATAAACATTGTCGATACTTTTTTCCTTCGCAAAATCGATCAATTCCTGCTTCAGTTTTCCTTTTCCTACCATCACCAGAGAAACACCCTGTCGATCCAGTTTGCCAGTCACTTCGATCAGATTATGCAATCCATATGACATCTCATGACTTCCAAAGTAACCAAGAATAAATCGTCCAGTATCCCTAAGTTCCTGAAAGACTTTCGAGTGTTCTTCTGGAACAGGCTCTCCGGCATTCCATTCTGCCGATATGACGCCATTAGGTATATAGTGGAATTTTCCTTCTTTAAGACCGTGTTCTTTCATGTATGGTTCTGCATGCTTTAGAAGCGAAACCACAATGTCAGCTTTTCTGTAAGCATGATCCTCAGCAGCTTGCATCAACAATACGAACGGATGATGCTTTGACATTCCTCCAGCTTCGTACAAAGTAGAGGGCCACATGTCGTGTACTTCATGAATATACTTTGCTCCAGCCATTCTGGCGATTCTGCTGGCCGGATATGAGTCCAGCGGATACGTCGAAGATGAGATCACCACATCTGGCTTATATGTCTCTACAAGATATTTCTTTCCCTTTTCCAGTTTCTGGCAGAATCTGAACATGCTCATCGCACGAGCGCTGCCATTACTGTCGTATTCACCTGTTTTTATCCAGACGTATCTTATTCCGTCAATTATCTCCTCTTGAAAATCCTTTGCAACATCAGGATTTTTTTTTCTTAGATGCGAAAAATCACCTCCGACAATGGTTACATCGTGGCCCTTTTTCTTCCACTCTCTTGATAAATAATATGGGCGAAACTCCATTCCCATCTCAGGAGATCCTGCATAATGGTTAATCAATAGGATATTCAATCGATATTTCTCTCCTTTTATTTGCACACTGCAATCACTGTGCGGAACAGTAGCCTGAACTCCCGTCCAAGGCTGAAATCTTCCACTGCTTCCAAGTTATACTTCATCTTCTCCGGAAGGACTTTATTAATATATACTTTGTCCGGATCCTCAGCATTGCCAATGATCTCACTTTCGTCCTTATACATTATGCTCGCATCTGAGGTGACCCCCGCCGGCATGAGTAAAGTAGCCATCATTTCCTCAGAGTACTCTTTCACATATCTTGGTACCTCAGGCCTGGTCCCAACGAAAGACATATCTCCTTTGAACACATTAAACAGCTGAGGTAATTCATCAAGACGATATTTTCTTAGCTTTACTCCAACATGAGTAACTCGTGGATCATTTCCACTTGTCACTTGAGCTCCAAGTTTATCAGCATTCACTACCATTGTACGGAACTTGAAGATCCGAAATTTTCTACCATATCTGGTGATTCTCACCTGCCTGAAGAATGCAGGCCCGTGATCATCTGCCTTTATCTTGATAACAAGTATGAGAAAAACAGGAGACAGTATCAATATCATCAGTCCGGAAACAATGATATCGAAAATTCTTTTTATAAAAATGGCAGCTCTTCTTTTTTTTAATTTCTCATAATATGGCCTGACCGCATCATTTTTCATGAAGTCAGGAAGGTCTTCCCATCTTTTCAGCACCATTTCTTCAGATCAGTCCCCGGTTCTTCAAAACATCAATGAAGCTGTCGATGACATATTGATTCTGCTCATCTGTCATGGTAGAGAATACCGGGATGGAGATCAAATTCGCATACTGGTTATATGCATTCGGGAAATCCGCAATGTCATACCCCATGTTTTTATAGGCTGTCATCATTGGCAGCGGTTTATAATGAACATTGCAGGCTATCTCACGCTTAGCCATGTCGGAGATCACCACGTTTCTATCCTTTTCAGACGCCCCAGGGATCCTGACCAGGAAAAGATGTCCTGTAGAATTCATGCCATTCACATAGTGGTCCAGCATCCTCAACCCAAACGGAGCAAACGCTTTGCGATAATTTTCGTTTAATTCTTTTCTCCTTGACAGCATCCCTTTATACCGTTCAAGTTGAGCCATTCCTATAGCCGCATTAATGTTGGTCATGTTGCATTTATAACCCGGCCATACAATATCGTATTCCCAGGATCCAGCCTTGTTTTTTGACAGAGCATCCTTCGACTGACCATGAAGAGAATACAGTTGCAAATATCTGTAGATCTCATCATTTTCAATGCCATCATGTTTTTTCCATGTCAACGCCCCACCCTCTGCAGTTGTAAGGTTTTTTACCGCATGAAATGAAAACGCTGTGAAATCTGCGATCTCGCCCGCTTTTTTCCCGTCAAGAGAAGATCCGAATGCGTGGGCTGAATCCGCTATAACGGCAATGCGACCCAAGACCTCCTGCGCGGAAGAATCAGCATGAAACTTCATCCTACTGTTTTCTGCTATCTCAAAAAGTCTGTCGTAATCGGCTATCATTCCTCCCAAATCTACAGCAATGATGGCCTTCGTGTGTTCATTGATCATTCCCGGCAGTCTGTCATAGTCCATTTCAAACTGCTCACGAGCACTGTCTGCGAAAATAACCTTTGCCCCTGTATGAACGACCGCACTGGCTGTAGATGTATAAGTATACGCTGGGACGATCACTTCATCTCCTGGACCAACACCTAAGAAACGCAGCGCTCCTTCAAGTGCAGCCGTTGCAGATCCTAGCGCAACAGCGCCCTCTGCACCTACAAATTCAACAATTTTCTTTTCAAACTCTTTTACAACTGGACCTGTAGTAATCCATCCAGACTTTAGAACTTCTGTTACATAATCAATTTCCAACTGACTTATGTCTGGTGGAGAAAATGGTACTTTCATCTATATCCTCCCTTTAGTCTACATTTTCATAATAACAAATCAATTTTTCGGATTATAAGTAGGAACTATGTTCTTGACATATCGCTTAATATCGTCAGGCTCCTTTTGCACATAATCACTAAGATCCTCAATTTGTTTAATGAATTTTTCTTCGTCCAATTTGATTGGGTGCCCAATATGAATAAGCTTATTTTCAGTATCCTGCAGTCCTTCCTCATCCATCAAAAGTTCTTCATACAATTTTTCTCCGGGACGAAGGCCAACATACTTTATCTTTATATCTATGTCTGGCTTCAGCCCTGACAGAAGAATCAGATTTCGCGCCAAATCGTCTATTTTAACAGGCTTTCCCATGTCAAGGACGAATATTTCTCCCCCTTTTGCAAAAGCGCCTGCCTGAAGTACCAACGAAACGGCTTCCGGTATCGTCATAAAATACCGTATAATATCCGGATGCGTAACCGTCACAGGACCGCCTTCCGCGATTTGTCTCTTAAAGAGCGGAATAACACTTCCATGACTTCCCAGTACATTTCCGAACCGAACGGCAACGAAATCTGTTTCAGAATGATTATTGTATGTCTGAACCAGCATTTCACATATCCTTTTTGATGCGCCCATTATACTGGTCGGATTCACAGCCTTGTCAGTTGAGATCAGAACGAACTTGCTCACCTTCCACTTATCCGAAGCCATAACAACTTTCCAGGTGCCCAGTACGTTGTTTTTTATTGCCTCATTAGGATTTGCTTCCATGAGTGGAACATGTTTATGAGCAGCTGCATGATACACTATATCTGGTCTGTACATTTCAAATATGTGGTCTATTCTTGCAGTATTTCTGACAGATGCAATAAGCACGACCAGATTAAGTTCCGGGAAGTTAGCCTTCAGCTCATTCTGTACTTCGTATGTAGTATTTTCGTAGATATCAAGCATTATCAACTGCTTAGGCTGATGGCTGGCGATCTGTCTGCACAGCTCGCTTCCGATCGACCCTCCAGCGCCTGTTACCATGATTACCTTGTCCTTTACATATCCCATAATCGAGTCTATATCGACTTCTATAGGTTCCCTTCCAAGGAGATCGTTAACATCTACGTGCTTGAGCTGGGATACGCTTACATCACCCCTTATTATCTGATAGATTCCTGGGATGATCATCATCTCGCATCCTGTTGTCTTACAGATGTCCAGAATGCGTTTTCTCTCTTCTGCAGAAGCCGAAGGCATCGCAATAAGTATCTGGTCTATCACATAGCTCTTTACCAGATTAGGTATGTCTTCTGTGGTACCGGCAACAAAAACGCCGAACATTCTCTTTCCAACCTTAGTGGTATCATCATCTACTATGCAGACAAGCTTTTTTTTGAGGCTCGGGTTTGCCTTTACCTCTTTGATGAGCCCTGCTCCAGCAGCGCCTGCTCCAATGACCATTACCCTTTTTGTCACTCTGTTTTTATTGGTTAATCCTCTAAATTCCCTGATTGCACGATAAATAAACCGGACAAAGAACACCAAAACAAACAGAAATGCCGCGGATAGTAAGTAAAAGCTCCTTGGCATTCCATTGCTCTCCGGCTCCAAAAAATCATACACTGCTGTCACCAGCAGCATGTATAGTATTGAAGCCAGCATAATATTCATCATTTCCCGAATACTTGCGTAAGACCAGATGCTCGTATACAAACGGCATGCAGCAAATATAATGATAGTAATACCCATCACGAGAATCTGGTGTTGCCTGTATATGGCGAGATATCTAACCATCTCGTCGTTCATCGTAAAATCAAACCTGATAAAAAGTGCCATAAAAGAAGCTACTTCTATAGCAGCCAAATCGTAAATTACCAGTAGCAATACCCTTATTACTGATAACCTATCAAGATTTGAAATTTTTATTTTAAAATCACTCATTTTATATCTCTAACCAATAAACAACTAGCTATTTCATCCGCTACAGTATATAAGCAAAATTCTTATAATTGTATAGCACCCTGTCACAGGCTGTCAAGAACAGCAGCTATCCTCTCCTTCACTCTTTGATATACATCTGCCAGTTTCTGTTCTGTCTCTTCTTTCTCTCCGTACATCCCCATGTACACCTTCAGTTTCGGTTCTGTGCCGGAAGGTCTTATGGCAAGCCAGTCGTTGCCGTCGGCGCCGCCGAGGTGATAGTACAGCATGTTGGTCTCGGGCAGGTAGTCCCTGACCCCGGTGATCTCTATTTCGTCTCCCAGATCCGGCCTTTCCTTCCGGAGGCTGTTCATTACTGCCTCCATGGTGACGGTGATGTCGGGTCCCTTCAACTGGACGGAAAACTTCTTTTCCGCCGGATAACTATACAGCGAATATATGCTATCCAGCTGGTCGTAAAGCCTTCTTCCACTGGCCCGGGACATGGCGGCCATCTCCGCTATCACGGCGGCCGCAGCCACTCCGTCCTTGTCCAGGATCCCGGTGTCCAGCATGTAGCCGTTCCCTTCCTCGAAGCCCATGACAAAATTTTTTCCTTCTGATCTGCCCTGGCGTATTGCCTCTGCCGTGTACCTGGATCCGGTCAGCGTCTCCGTGAGCTCCACGCCGTAACGCCTGCATATGAACTCAGGCATTTTCGTGGAGACCACCGAAACGATCGAGAACTCGTCTCCCTTCAGGCGCCCCTGGATGGCTCTGCCTCCCAGGATGAACTCCATGAGGAGAGTTCCTATCTGGTTCCCCGTGAGGACCCTGTACTCCCCGGAATCGTCTGGAAGGGCGATTCCCAGGCGATCAGCGTCGGGATCCGTGGCTATGACGATGTCTGCGTTTTCCCTTTCGGCCATCTCGATGGCAAGCTGGAACGTATCTTCCCTCTCGGGGTTCGGTACCCGGAGAGTCGGAAAATCCCCGTCCGGAAGCTCCTGCTCAGGGACCACCATCACAGAATGGAAGCCCATGCTCTCCAGCACTCTCCTCACCGGTATGTTGCCAGCGCCGTTTAGAGGCGTGTACACTATCCTGAGATCCCTCTTTGCCTCATCAGGCACCAGACTTGAATTCAGCCTTTCCATCAGCAGCTGCTCGTAGCTGTCATCCAGCTCATCCCCCACGTATACGATCATCTCGTTGTGGAAGAGCTGCCTGAAGGACAGCGACCTTGATACAATCTGAAAGATGTCTCCCAGCCCCTCGATGCAGGCGCTGACCTGAGCGGCCGCCTCCGGCATGAGCTGTGCTCCATCGGCCCCGTAGGCCTTGAAGCCGTTGTATTCAGGCGGGTTGTGGGAGGCGGTTATCATGACGCCCCCTGCGGCCCCGTATTTTACTATTCCATAGGAAAGTATAGGAACAGGTCTGAGTGTATCAGAGAGGTACACCTGGACGCCCTCGTCTGCCGCCATCCTGGCGGTCATCTCCGCGAAGTCCCTGGATCTGTGCCTGGAATCATAAGATATCACGATCCCCCTGTCGGCACCGCCATTGGCCTTGATCCAACGGGCAAATCCCCTTGCGGCAGCAGCCACGGTGTACGGGTTCATCCTGTTGGTGCCGGCTCCCTCTGGAGCCCGGAGCCCGGCCGTGCCAAATACCAGCCTGGAGCTGAACCGCTGGTCGATCATGTCCATGTCCGTGATCATGGATTGGACCTCCCGTCGTGTCTCCGGATCCATGGTCTTGACCCGCAGCCATCTGCAGTATTCCGCAAAAGCTTCATTTGTGAGATCAAAGCCCGAACTCATCCTTTGATATCTTACCCTGTCCTTTCATAAAAGTTACTGTAATTCGTTGATCAATTGCTACTCGACAGTGACGCTCTTGGCCAGATTTCTAGGCTTGTCTATATCGTATCCCTTGTCCTTAGCCACATAATACGCGTACAACTGCAGCGGCAGCACGCTGAGCAGCGGTGTCATCTCATCCATGCACTGAGGCAGGTAGATCACCTTGTTTGAGTGCTTCTCGATCTCGGTGTTACCTTCCTTGGCGATGGAGATCACCTGGGCGTTTCTCGCCTTCACTTCCTGGATGTTTGACACCATCTTTTCAAAGAGACGGTCCTGGGTCGCCAGGGCGAACACGATGGTCCTCGGCTCCATCAGGGCTATGGTCCCGTGCTTCAGCTCTCCCGCCGCGATGGCGAAGGAGTTAATGTAGGATATCTCCTTGAGCTTCAGGGAACCCTCGTAGGCGACGCTGGAGTCCAGCCCTCTCCCTATGAAAAAGACCTGGTCTCTGTCGTAGTAGTCTGCGGCAAGAGCCTTCATCGTATCCTCGGTCTTCAGAACTTCTTCCTGCTTCTCCGGAATGGCCTTCAGCTCATCGATGAAGTGTCTGTAGTATTCTTCGTCCACTGTCCCCCTCAGGTCTGCAAAGTAAAGAGCCAGAATGTACAGGCACAGGAGCTGGGTGGTGTATGCCTTGGTGGAGGCCACGGCGATCTCCGGGCCTGCCCAGGTGTAGAACACGTCGTCAGACTCTCTGGCCACTGAGGAGCCCACCACGTTGACGATGGAGAGGATCCTGGCTCCCTTTCTGCCGGCCAGCCTCAGGGCTTCCAGGGTATCTGCGGTCTCTCCTGACTGGCTTATGGCTATGAACAGGGTCTTATCATCTACGAATGGATCTCTGTATCTGAACTCCGACGCGATGTCCACTTCCACAGGGATCCTGGCCAGCTTTTCGATCAGGTACCTGCCCACAAGTCCCGCGTGGTATGCTGTTCCGCATGCCACGATGTATACCTTGTTGAATCTCGCCAGGTCCTCTGCTGTCAGATCGATGCCGTAAAGGCTGATCCTGCCGTTTTCATCTATATTTCTGTCAAGAGTCTCTCTTATCCCCTGAGGCTGCTCGTGGATCTCCTTCATCATGAAGAACTCATAGTCGCCCTTTTCCGCGGCGTCTACGTTCCACTTGATGTGAAGGGTCTCCCTCTCCACCTTCTTGTCGCTTTCATCGTAGATGTCCACATTGTCCGCCGTCAGCACTACCGTGTCGCCGTTCTCCAGGAGATACACGTCCTTGGTGTACTCCAGGAGCGGAGCGAAATCAGAGGCTATCATGTTGAAGCCCTTGCCGATGCCCACCACCAGCGGGGCGTTTTTCCTGTATGCCACCAGCATGTCCGGCTGGTCAGCCGCCACCAGGCCAAGTGCAAAGGCGCCTTCCATACGGGCCACAGCCTTGTCCAGGGCCTCCTTGAGGTCATGGCACTGACCGTAGTATTTTCCGATGAGCTGAGCTGCCACTTCGGTGTCCGTCTCGCTCTTGAACTGGACGCCCTCCTCCAGCAGTTCTCCCTTCAGCTCCAGGTAGTTCTCTATGAGTCCGTTGTGGACCAGGGCGATCCTTCCCGCCTGATCCTGGTGAGGATGGGAGTTCACCGTGGACGGGGCTCCGTGGGTAGCCCATCTGGTGTGGCCGATCCCCACTCTTCCGCCCAGGCGCTCGTTGCCGATCAGGGCCTCCAGGTTCTTGATCTCTCCAACGTGTTTCCTGATCGTGATGCCTCTTTCGTTGACCACGGCGATCCCGGCCGAGTCATATCCTCTGTATTCCAGCTTTTTCAAGCCCTCTACTATTATGTTCTGGGGTTCTGTGCTTCCTACGAAGCCGACGATACCGCACATACAAACCTCCTGCTAGTTCTCTTCTCCGAATTTGCCCAGTATGATGTCAGCAATGTCCCGGGCGTAGCCATTGATCAGGTCCTCGTCCTCTCCTTCGATCATCACTCTGACCAGAGGCTCTGTACCTGAAGGTCTGATGAGGACCCTTCCTGTGTCGCCCAGCTTTTCTTCCGTCTCTCTGACCTTGGCCATAACGTCCTGGTCTTCAATGGCAGCGTTCTTGCTGTCTGTTCTGACCCTGGCATTCACCAGTGCCTGAGGGTATATGGTTATCTCATCTCTGAGCTCGCTCACTTTCTTTCCTGATGCCTGCCAAGCCTTCACGAACTGAAGGGATGAGAGGACTCCATCTCCTGTGGTGGTGTAGTTC
>Ga0129315_1000945_pt1 | contig 15047 bp, 12 predicted proteins | sample Cm827metagenome_FD_94432 | JGI IMG/M metagenome (GOLD analysis project Ga0129315, IMG submission 94432) | Eastern black-and-white colobus group fecal microbial communities from Wisconsin, USA - Cm827 metagenome | ecosystem: Host-associated > Mammals > Digestive system > Large intestine > Fecal...
AAGCGGCTTGGGCGCGGCCGGAATTGTCGCCTGCGGCTCCTCTCCGGCCTGCGGTTGGGGCGCTTCGCGCTTGGGGATGTTGGGGACTGCCGTGTCCAAACCCCTGTCCAGGGGCGCCACCCCTGGACCCTGCAAGGGGCTTAGAGTCCGGGAAACTCGCATAGTCGCGCCCTTCGGTCGCTCCTTGCGATTTCCGACGCTCCGCCTGCCTGCTTCGCCCACTGGGCGCGGCAGGCTCCGGTCCCCTTGACCCTTCTTCGCTTCGCGCTTGTTTCAAGCGGCTTGGGCGCGGCCGGAATTGTCGCCTGCGGCTCCTCTCCGGCCTGCGGTTGGGGCGCTTCGCGCTTGGGGATGTTGGGGACTGCCGTCCCCAACCCCCTGCCCAGGGGCGCCGCCCCTGGACCCTGCAAGGGGCTTAGCCCCTTGACCCTTCTTCGCTTCGCGCGGTGTTAAGCAGCCTGGCAGTTTAGAGGGTCACGCCGTCCTTGAAGATGGCGATCTCGCGGTAGCCGTGGATCTCGCTCTGGGTCTGCTCGCCGGAGGCGATCGCCAGCAGCTTCCTGAAGAACGTCTCGGTCGTCTCCTCCATCGACGCGCCCTGCACGAGCACGCCCGCGTTGAAGTCGATCCAGCTGTGCTTCTTCTGCGCCAGCGGTGTATTCGTGGCCACCTTCACCGTCGGGATCGGCGCGCCCACCGGCGTGCCACGGCCCGTCGTGAAGAGCACCATCTGCGCGCCGGACGCCATCAGTGCCGTGATGGCGCACAGGTCGTTGCCCGGACCCTGCACGAGGTTGAGGCCCTTTTCCTTCACCGGCTCGCAGTACTTCAGCACGTCGCGCACCTCGGCGGTGCCGCCCTTCTGGGTGCAGCCGAGGGACTTGTCCTCCAGCGTCGTGATGCCGCCGGCCTTGTTGCCCGGGGAGGGGTTCTCGTAGACCTCCTGTCCGTGGCGGATGAAGTACGCCTTGAAGTCGTTGATCAGCGCGACGGCCTTGTCAAACGTCGCCTTGTCGCGGCAGCGGTCCATGAGGATCGTCTCCGCGCCGAACATCTCGGGCACCTCGGTCAGCAGCGTGGTGCCGCCGTGGCGGGCCAGCAGGTCGCTCGTGGCGCCCAGCAGCGGGTTCGCGGTGATGCCGGAGAGGCCGTCGCTGCCGCCGCACTTGAGGCCGATGACCAGCTCGCTGGCGGGAACGGTCTGGCGCTTGAACTGGGAAGCGTAGGCGGTCAGCTCGTCGAGGAGCTTCATGCCCTCCGCGATCTCGTCCTCGTGCTCCTGCGTGATGAGGAACTTGACGCGGTCGGGGTTATATTCGCCGAGCACCTTCTTGAACTCGTTCACGTTGTTGTTCTCGCAGCCCAGGCTCAGCACCAGCACCGCGCCGGCGTTGGGATGGCGCACCATGGAGGCGAGCAGCTTCTGCGTGTTTTTGTGATCCTCGCCCAGCTGGGAGCAGCCGTAGGGATGCACGAAGCAGTGGATGCCCTCGACGCGGTCGCCGTAGGCCTCCTGCGCGAGCTTTTCGAGCGTCTTGGCGGTACCGTTGACGCAGCCGACGGTGTTGACGATCCAGACCTCGTTGCGGATGCCGACGCGGCCGTCCTCGCGGACGTAGCCCTCGAACGTGGCTTCACGATCGACCGGCATGGCGCAGGGATGCGGATGATAGCTGTACTCCAGCAGGCCGGAGAGGTTGGTCTTGACGTTGTGGGTATGCACCCAGCTGCCGGCGGCGATGTCGCGCGTCGCGTGGCCGATGGGGAAGGCATACTTGATGATGTTGCCGTTTTCCGGGATGTCCGTCAGGGCGAACTTGTGGCCCGCGGGGACGTCCTCCACGAGGGTGACGCCGAGGCAGCTCTCGCCCGCCTTCAGCGGCTCAAGCGCGACGGCGACGTTATCCCGCTCGGTGATTCTGATGTATTTGCTCATTTGGCCACAACCTCGGCGATGGCGGCGCGGGCGTCCTTGCGCAGCGCCTCGAGGGACGCGGCGACGGAGGCCTCAAAGCCCGGCAGCTCGGCAGTCAGATCGCTGCCCCAGAAATCGGGGTTGGTCAGCACGGCATGGGCGATCTCCGCGGAGGACTTGCCCTCCAGCGCGGCGAAGAAGTCGATGACGAACTGGTCGTCGGCGATCGGGTACTCGTTTCCGGCGGCGCGCACGCCGACGAAGGAGCCGTCCTCCTTCTTGTGGCCGCAGTAGAACGCGATGAACGCGGCCATGGAGAAGGTGAGGATCTTGGGCAGTTCGCCCTTGCGCTTGACGTACTCCTTGATGGTCGGCAGCACGCGGGCGCGGAACTTGCTCTGGCTGTTGAGCGCGATGGAGAGGAGCAGGTGGCGGTTGAACGGGTTGGAGAACCGCTCGAAGATCGCGGAGGCGAAGGCCTCGAGGTCCTCCTTGGGCAGGTCGAGCGTGGGCATGATCTCGTTGAAGAGCGCCTGGCTCATGTAGGAGCGCATGGTCTCATCGGCCATGCAGTCGCCGACGATCTCCATGCCGGCCAGATACGCGCCGAGCACCATGGAGGTGTGCGCGCCGTTGAGCATGCGGACCTTGCGCAGCTTGTAGGGGGAGACGTCCTGGGTGAAGACGACGTTGCAGCCGGCCTTCTTGAAGGGCAGCTCGTCCTCGATCCACGCCGGTCCCTCGATGACCCACAGGCCGAACGGCTCAGCGGTGTTGAGCATGTTGTCGCGGTAGCCAAACTCCTCGTACAGGCTCTCGGCCTCGCCGCGCGGATAGCCGGTGACGATGCGGTCCACCAGCGTGGAGCAGAAGACGTTCTCCTCGGTCAGCCAGGTCTTGAACGCCTCGGAGAGACCCCACTGCTCAGCGGTCTTCACGCAGCACTCCTGCAGGTTGCGGCCGTTGTAGTCGATCAGCTCGCAGGGCAGGAGGATGAAGCCGGTGCCCTTGGCGCCGCCGAAGGCGGTGAAGCGCTCATAGAGCAGGCGGGTCAGCTTGCCGGGATAGGAGGCCTGGGGCTTGTCATCGAACTGGTCCTTGCCGGTGTAGACGATGCCGGCCTCGGTGGTGTTGGAGATGATGATGCGCATGTCCCTGTTGTGCGCCAGTGCGAGGTAGCCCTCGAAGTCCTCATACGGGGAGAGGCCGCGCTTGACGCTCTGGATGATGCGGGTATCCTTGGTGGCCTTGCCGTCCACCTGGCCGCGCAGGATCAGGGTGTACAGGCCGTCCTGCTCGTTGAGCATGGAGACCATGCCGCGCTCGATGGGCTGCACGATGACCACGCCGGCGTCCATTCCGGCTTTTTCGTTGGCCATGTCGATCATCCAGTCACAGAAAGCGCGCAGAAAACCGCCCTCGCCGAACTGAATGACGCGCTCGGTCTTCGGAGCGACGCCGCGGGGCATGGAGATGGAAGCGAGAGTCGATGCGTTGAGCTGAACCATGGAAAACTACCTCCCGAAATGAAGACTGGTTGCTGTTGTGAGCCCGGATCGCCGACGGACGGCGAAAGCGCATCCGTATCCAGCATCCATAAAGCTGTGTATAGTATAACACTGCATCGGGTCGGCGTCAAGCGATCGGGCAAAATTCGGCGCGGGGATTTGTAAGGGATGAACAGGTCGTCAGACCTTTCACAACGAACGAAAACCATCCCTTGATCGCTTGGAACATTCGTGGTAAAATAAAGGCAATATAAACGCTAAACGTACCAACCGCAGCCATGCTGCAAGATCACGCAAACGACAGGAGGACACTATCATGAAGAGACGAATCGGCATTCTGACCAGCGGCGGCGACTGCCCGGGCCTCAACGCTTGCATCCGCGGCGTGGCGCGCGCCAGCTATTCGATGTTCGACACCGAGATCGTGGGCATTCAGGACGGCTATGCGGGCCTGATCGCCGGCGACTTCAAGGAGATGAAGCAGAGCGACTTCTCCGGCATCCTGACGCTGGGCGGCACGATTCTGGGCACGCGGCGCACGCCGTTCCGCAACATGCGCGTGATCGAGGAGGACAACGTCGACAAGGTCAAGGCGATGAAGAGCAACTACAAGAAGATGAAGCTCGACTGCCTGGTCTGCCTCGGCGGCAACGGCACGCACAAAACGGCGAACCTGCTCTCCGAGGAGGGCCTGCACGTCATCGGCCTGCCCAAGACGATCGACAACGACATCTGGGGCACGGACGTCACCTTCGGTTTCCACACGGCGGTGGACATCGCCACGGAGGTCATCGACCGCATCCACACGACGGCGGCGAGCCACGGCCGCTGCATGGTCATCGAGATCATGGGCAACAAGGCGGGCTGGCTGACGCTGTATTCGGGCATTGCGGGCGGTGCGGACATCATCCTGCTGCCGGAGATCCCGTACGACCTGGAAAAGGTCTGCGATGCGATCCGCCGCCGCGCGGAGATGGGCAAGACGTTCTCGATCGTAGCCGTTGCCGAGGGCGCGATGACGGTCGAGGAGGCGCAGATGAAGAAGAAGGAGCGCATGGCCTACCGTGCGGAGACGGGCTTCAGCAGCATCGCGATGCGCCTTGCGAAGGAGCTGGAGGCGAAGGTCGGCGTCGAGGCGCGCGCGGTCATTCCGGGCCATGTGCAGCGCGGCGGCACGCCCAGCGCGTACGACCGCATGCTGTCGACGGTCTTCGGCGTGCACGCGGCGAAGCTGATTGCGGGTGAGGAGTACGGCCAGGCGGTCGGCATGGCGGGCAACACGGTGACGCACCATCCGCTCTCCGAGGTTGCGGGCAAGACGAAGTTCGTCCCGAACGACGCGCAGGCGATCCGCGCGGCCCGGGCGATGGGAATTTCGCTGGGCGACTGATTTTGAATTGACATTTTCCCCGGTTTCCCCTATAATGAGAAGTCGTTATCCGCCTTCTCCGGGGAAACCGGGGAGCCGTCGTGCACCCGTAGCTCAGCAGGATAGAGCGACCGCCTCCTAAGAAAGAGCTCGCCCGAATCCAAAGCGCGGTTTGCAAAGCGGGTCGAGGGTTCGACTTGCATCGGACGTATCCCCCTCTGCCTGTCACATTTCTGCTAATGAAATGTGAGCGCTGGTTTTTTGTCCCCACAGAATTGTTTGCAACGCAAATATCCTGCTAACACGAGAGGCCAAAAACAGACCGATCCGTTAGCAGAAAACCAAACAAAATCATAACAATCAAATCCCGGAAAATCCTTGATAATACTGAGTTTTCCGGCACATGCACCCGTAGCTCAGCAGGATAGAGCGACCGCCTCCTAAGCGGTAGGCCGTGGGTTCGAATCCCGCCGGGTGCGCCAAAACCGCCGAAAAATCCCCGATTCCGAGCCAAAAAGCTGCTAACAGCCTTCAACTTAGGAATCGGGGGCTTTTCTATTTTTGGTGTCAGTGGAGTCGGTGCTCCTGCTCATTATTTCAAGAAGCCATTAGCAGATTTCTAATTTTTCGGCCCGATTTCTAACGCGCTTTTTCCTTCATTAGAATTTTTGTGCTAACTATTTTGTGCGACGCTGCAAGCCGTTCTGAGAAGACCTGACAGCCCGGCTTGTTTTTCACTGTTCTTTAGGGCTTTTTCCGGCTATTCGGGGATTGTTTTCGGGCGTGCTTCCCGGCTCACCACATCCCCCATTAGAGGCGTCGTTTAGATGGGATTAGCGGATTCAATGATTCCCGTTTGCATTTCTAACATCGCTCATAAATCGTTGCACCCGACCTTCTCTCCCCTATGAGGGAAAGCTTCCGAGGGACATTATAGTGGAAGAGAATCAGAAAACCTGCTATAATAGTGGCTACGGAATCACACTGTATGACGAGGTGCATGTGCATGAGTAGGAAACTTGTTGCGTACTTCTCCGCGAGTGGTCATACTGCCAAAGTGGCTGAGCATCTTGCTGAAGCAATTGGCGCAGATCTGTTTGAAATAGCCCCCAGGGTTCGATACACGAAGAAGGATCTGGACTGGCAGGATCAGGCGTCCCGCAGCTCCGTTGAGATGCGCGATCCTTCCTGCCGGCCTGAAATGGAGATGCTCCGTGACAACATGGCAGACTATGACACGGTCTATCTGGGCTTCCCCATATGGTGGTATGTCGCGCCCAGGATCATCAATACCTTCCTTGAGGCTCATGACCTGTCCAGCAAGACCATCATTCCCTTTGCAACGTCCGGCGGAAGCGGGCTGGGCGATACGGTCAAGCTGCTTGCATCCAGCTGCCCGGAAGCCAGATTCCTGAACGGAAGAGTGTTCAGCCCGTCTGCAAGTCAGACTGAGCTGCTGCAATGGGCGAATCAATGCTCCTGACGCGATTCTGTCCTGCGCAAAACCCAAGTCCAAGATAGCGTTATATCGTCATTGGTCCCAGAGAGGAGGAATCACCCGTGTGTGGTCGCTACTACATCGCCAAGGATGACCTGTCCGATGAACTCAGCCGGATGATTGACGAACTGAACCGCAAAAAGACGCCGGAAGGGCTGAAAACATCCGGCGAGATTTTCCCCTCCGATATTGTCCCGGTGCTGGCGAACAGCCGGAAGCAGGATGTCCAGCCCTTTGCCATGCGCTGGGGCTACGCCTTCCCCAACGGTCGCCCCATCATCAACGCCCGCGCAGAAACCGCTGCGCAGAAGCACATGTTTAAAGACGGCATGCGCCAGCGACGCTGCGTCATCCCTGCCAGCCACTACTTCGAGTGGGAGCGGAGCGGCGCTGCGAGGACGAAATATGCCATTCGCCCTGCACGCGCGGATACGCTGTATCTGGCAGGCATCTACCATCTGGAGAATCATGACGGCGTGATCGTCCCGGCGTTTACCATCCTGACCCGAGACGCGGCCCCCGGCATCGCGTTTATCCACCCCCGTATGCCGGTGCTGCTGCCGGCGGGCGCTGCTCCCGATTGGCTGAATCCGGGCTATAACGCGGAAGAGGTCATTGCTGCCGCGCTGACCGATATGGAATACCAGTCTGCATAAGAAACCCGGTTCCGGGACTAGGAGGGAAAGACATGCCGCTTGAGATTGTCAGAAACGATATTACGAAGATGTCGGTGGATGCCATCGTCAACGCCGCCAACACGACCCTGCTGGGTGGCGGCGGCGTGGACGGCGCCATCCACCGTGCCGCGGGGCCGCAGCTGCTTGAAGAGTGCAGGACGCTGCACGGTTGCCAAACCGGCGAGGCGAAGATCACCCACGGGTATCGTCTGCCGTGCAAATACGTCATCCACACCGCAGGCCCCATATGGCAGGACGGTCATCATGGCGAGCGTGAGCTGCTGACCGCCTGCTATCGGAACTCTCTGGAGCTTGCGGACAAATACCATTGCGAGAGCGTGGCCTTTCCCCTGATTTCCTCCGGCGTCTACGGCTATCCCAAGGCGCAGGCACTCAAGGTGGCGATGGACACCATCACGCAGTTCCTGCTCGACCACGACATGACGGTCTACATCGTCGTGTTCTCGAAGGACGCCTTTGAGGTCAGCAGCAAGCTGTTCAAGGATATCGAAGCCTACATCGACGACGTGTATGTCGATGAGCACCTGAGCGCGCCCAGCGAATCCATGCGGATGCGGCTTCAGCGCCGGTATCTGGAAAAAGCAAAGGTATACGAACCGGAGCCGGAGGAATGCTGCGCGCCATCCGTGGCTTCGGACGCCCGCCTCGACGACATGCTCAGTCAGGTAGACGAGAGCTTCGCGCAGATGCTCATCCGCAAGATCGACGAAAAGCACATGACCGATGTGCAATGCTATAAGCGGGCCAACGTGGATCGCAGGCTGTTCAACAAGATCAAGAACATCCCGGAATACAGGCCCAGCAAGCAGACGGCGCTGGCCTTTGCCATCGCGCTGAAGCTGTCGCTGGATGAAACGAAGGATATGCTCATGAAGGCGGGCTTTGCCCTGTCCCACAGCAGCAAGGCGGACATCGTCGTCGAATACTGCATCATGACGGGCAACTACGACATCATGGAAATCAACCAGATTCTTTTCAAGCTCGATCTGCAGCCGCTTGGCTATTGATTTGTCGCTTTACAGGCGACCACAAGCCTCCCTGTTTTTGATAGACTGTGTTCATCAAAGACAGGGAGGCGTTTTTCATGATTGGAGCGATCATCGGCGACATCGCCGGTTCGACCTACGAGTTTCACAGCATCAAGGCAAAGGACTTTCCGCTGTTTGCGCCAGGGAGCAACACCACCGACGACAGCCTGATGAGCATCGCTGTGGCCAGCGCGCTGATGCAGACAGGTGAAGGCGGAGACTTCAAGGCAAGCGTCGTCTCCTCCATGCGGCAGATCGCAGCGAAGTACCCCTGTCCCATGGGCGGCTACGGCGGACGCTTCCGTCACTGGCTGGTTTCCCCTCACCCCCGCCCCTACGGCAGCTTTGGAAACGGCTCCGCGATGCGCGTGTCCCCGTGCGGGGACGTCGCCGCCACGCTGGACGAGGCGCTTGAGCTGGCCAGGCAGTCCGCCGAGGTGACGCACAACCACCCTGAGGGCATCCGGGGCGCGCAGGCGGTGGCAGCAGCCATCTATCTGGCGCGCACCGGGGAAAGCAGGGACGGCATCCGCAGCTATATCGAACAGCATTTCTATCCTCTTCATCAGACGGTAGACGAAATCAGGCCGCGCTATCGCTTTGATGAAACCTGTCAGGGCACGGTGCCGCAGGCCATCACGGCGTTTCTGGAGTCCGTGAGCTTTGAGGATGCACTGCGAGCGGCGGTTTCCCTCGGCGGGGACTGCGACACGCTGACCGACATCACCTGTGCTATCGCCTGGCCCTTCTACGCCAGAAGCGGTCTGGATGCCACGATGGTGCGCTTGCGCGATGAGGCGCTTGCCTTGCTTCACGATGACCTGCGGGAAATCGTCATCCGGTGGGAGGAGCGCTATGGCGGGTACAAGGCAACAACGAACGACAAGGCTGACTGAAAGGAGCAACAACCATGAAAAAGAATCTGACGGAGCTGGTTTTCATTCTGGACCGCAGCGGTTCCATGGCGGGGCTGGAAAAGGACACGATCGGCGGCTTCAACTCGATGATTGCGCAGCAAAAGGCCGCTGAGGGCGACGCGCTTGTTTCGACGGTACTCTTTTCCAACGAGAGCAAGGTTATCCACGACCGCATCGACGTCCGGCGGGTCGAGCCGCTGACCGAAAGACAGTATGTCGCGTGCGGCTGCACGGCGCTGCTGGACGCCATCGGCGGCGCGATTCACCACATCGGCAACGTTCACAAGTACGCCCGTGAGGAGGATCGCCCGGAGCACACGCTGTTTGTGATCACCACGGACGGCATGGAGAACGCCAGCCGTCATTACAGCAGCGACCGCGTGAAGCAAATGATCGAGCGGCAGAAGAGCCGCTACGGCTGGGAATTCCTGTTCCTCGGCGCGAACATTGACGCGGTGGAGACTGCCGGTCACTTTGGCATCGACGCCGACCGCGCCGTGAACTACCACAGCGACAGCGAAGGTACCGCGCTCAACTATGAGGTGCTCAGCGAGACCATCTGCGCCGTGCGGTGCAGCCAGCCGCTGGGAAGCGATTGGAAGAAACGCATCGACGAGGACTACAAGCGCAGGAAGTCATCTGTATGATGCCCGGGAAGCGGCAATCTCAACACTTGGAGCGTCAAACTGCTGGGCGGTCTGTATCATCGCAGACCGCCCTTAACACCACCAATCACCGTCTGATTTTGGCTGCTGAGTTTTCCAAGAGAAAGCCGGTTGAGGAAATAACCCAGGTTCTTCGACAGGTCTATCATGGTGGAAACGGCATAGCCACAGAGCATGGGCGCATCAGCGCGTGGTATGCGGAGGACGGGATTCGCTTTGCGCCCGGTGGATCGGCGCGCCATACCCGGATTGCGCAGGTCATGTCCTGGGAGGACGCTGCAAAACGCATTGGAGAGCTGCTGGAAAGTGATCAGTTCATGAGCATGATGGAGCTGGCGACCGTCCCCGCGCATGAGCGTGCCATGATCGCTCAGCGTCTGTGGTATCTTTATGGAGACACAACGCCCGATGGCAAAGCCCTTCTTCCCTCCCTGGAGCCCATTCACGGCGGCGGCTTTCCGGACGAAACGGCCCGATTGGCTGAACGTCTTTCTGATCCGGCTTTTCTGTCCGGCATCACCGCTGAGATGGATGCCTTTGCCGATGCCTATGCGAAAAACCGAAATCTCCTGCGATTCCGTTTCCACAACCCGGCTGCCCTGGCTCGGTCGCTCAGGGAGCTTGCCCTTCCCCGCAGGGAATACGAATCCCTGCTGACGGAGGTGGCAAGGCCGGCAGCCTTCATCACCGAGGATGAGATAGATGCGCAGCTTGCCAGTGGGAGCAGCATGGCTGGCGGCAAGGGCAGAATCTATCGCTTCTTTACGGCATATCCCGCGCATACGCCCAAGGAAAAGGCGGATTTTCTGAAAGAAGAGTATGGCATCGGCGGGCGCTCCCATGCGGTGTCAGGCTCTGACCGCAGCGGAGAAAGCCATGACGGCAAGGGCATCAAACTGGAAAAGGAAGGCTGCCCGCCTGTTCAGCTCAGCTGGGTACAGGTGGCAAAGCGGATTGATGCCATGCTCGCACGTGACCGGTATATGTCGCAATCGGAACTGGAAAGCATCGGAGTATTCCAGGAAGCCGAGGAAGTACAAACCGATAGGAATGAGCCTGCCCCAGAATCTGATTTCTCGGATGGCGTAGAGACGGATGAGGATATACCGGACGATGATGAACCCATCGACACCGAAGCTGTGCGTGAGCGGCTGGCTGATGCGGGTATCGCCAATGGCGAGGTTGTGGATGAGGAAGCACTAAGAAACAGTCCGTTCATTCAGCAGGTAACAGAGATAACGGAGCAGATTCAGGCTGAACAGGATAGAGACGAATTGCCTGTACAGAACGCAGGAGAGGTTTCACCCGAATCCTCCGAACAGGGACACCCGTACAAGGTCGGCGATACCGTCTATCTGGATGACCGTCCCTTTGTCATTACCCAGATCGGGCATTTCAACGTCCAGCTTCGTGATCCGTCCTTGGATTATCCCATCTTCCGCTCGGAGAGCATCGAGCGCTTTGCACAGCTGCTGGCGCAGGACGAGCGAAACGCGGCCCTGTTATCCACAATCGGTGGAAAACCCGCGCCGGAAGCAGATTATCCACAACACCATCCACAGGGTTATCCTCAGAGTTTTCCACAGGATTCGCCCGCGCCTGTGAGCAATTTGCCATCCGCTGTGGAGAACTTCCGCATTACCGACGATCATCTCGGCGAGGGCGGCGCAAAAGCCAAATACGGCAACAATCTTGCCGCCATCCGAACGCTCAAGCAGATTGAAGCCGAAGGGCGCACGGCAACGCCGGATGAGCAGGAGGTGCTCTCGCGCTATGTGGGCTGGGGCGGTCTGGCAGATGCCTTCGACCCCGACAAGCCGGCGTGGGCGGATGAGTACCGTCAGCTTGCCGCTATGCTTACACCGCAGGAATACGAGGCGGCGCGCGCCTCGACGCTCAACGCACACTACACCAGCCCCGTCGTCATCCGGGCGATGTACGAAGCTGTCGCGCAGATGGGCTTTACCGGCGGCAACATTCTGGAGCCGTCGATGGGCGTTGGCAATTTCTTCGGGATGCTGCCGGAAGGAATGCAGGCCAGCCGCCTGTACGGTGTGGAGCTGGACAGCATCACCGGGCGCATCGCGCAGCAGCTTTACCCCAAGGCCAACATCACCGTCGCGGGCTTTGAAACGACAGACAGGCGCGACTTCTTCGACCTCGCCATCGGCAACGTGCCCTTTGGCAACTATCAGGTCAACGACCGGGCTTACAACAAGCTCGGTTTTTCCATTCACAACTACTTCTTCGCCAAGGCCATCGACCAGGTGCGCCCGGGCGGCGTGATCGCCTTTGTCACCTCCCGCTACACGATGGATCAGCAGTCCCCGGAGGTGCGCAAATACATCGCGCAGCGTGCGGAGCTGCTGGGCGCGATCCGGCTGCCCAACAACGCCTTTCGCGCCAACGCGGGCACCGAGGTCGTTTCGGACATCATCTTCCTGCAAAAGCGGGATCGGGCCATCGAAATTGAGCCGGATTGGGTGCATGTGGGTGAAGACGCAGACGGCTTGACCATGAACAGCTACTTTGTTCAGCACCCGGAAATGGTTCTGGGCACGCTGGCAAAGGAAAATACGCAGTATGGTCGGGAGAGCTTTACCGTTCTTCCGAAGGAAGGCGTGAGCCTCGCGGATCAGCTGCATGAGGCGATTGGCCATATCCACGGCACCTATCAGGAGGCGGCGCTGCCCGATCTGGGCGACGATGAAGCGATTGACGAGTCCATTCCTGCCGATCCCGATGTGCGCAACTTCTCGTATACGGTCTTGGACGGCAACGTCTATTACCGTGAGAACAGCCGCATGGTGAAGCCCCACTTGAATCAGACGGCGCAGGAGCGCGTCAAGGGGATGATTGCCCTGCGGGATCAGGTGCGCAAGCTGATTGACGCACAGCTTGATGAGCACGGCGACGGGGAGATTGAGCAGCTTCAGCAGGAGCTGAACAGTCTGTATGACAGCTTTTCCGCGCGCTTCGGCCTCATCAATGACCGGGCCAACCGCCTTTCGTTTTCGTCGGATTCCTCCTACTACCTGCTCTGCTCGCTCGAAATCCTCGATGATGATCACAAGCTGCTGCGGAAAGCGGATATGTTCACAAAGCGGACGATCAAGCAGCAGCGCAGCGTCGATCATGTGGACACCTCTGCCGACGCGCTGGCGGTGTCCATTGGGGAGCGCGCCAAAGTGGACCTCGGCTTTATGGCCCAGCTGACCGGGAAAAGCGAGGAGGACATCGTTCAGGAGCTGACAGGCGTCATCTTCCGAATCCCCGGCACCGAGGCGCAGTATGTGACGGCAGATGAATACCTGTCCGGCAATGTGCGGCAAAAGCTGCGCGAGGCCAGAACCGCTGTGCAGTCGGACGCTGCCTTTCAGCCCAATGTGACGGCGCTGGAAGCCGCACAGCCCAAGGATTTGGAGGCGTCCGACATTGACGTGCGGCTGGGCGCGACGTGGATCGCGCCGGAGTACATTCAGGACTTCATGTACGAGCTGCTCAATACCCCGTATTACCAGCGCCGTGCCATCGAGGTACACTTCTCGCCCCATACCGCCGAGTGGCGCATCAACGGCAAGAATGTCGTGTCCCGCTCCAATGTCGCCGCGTATACCACCTACGGCACGGACAGAGCCAACGCCTACAAGATTCTGGAGGACACGCTGAACCTGCGGGATGTGCGCATCTACGATACTGTGCAGGATGCGGACGGCAGGGAGCAGCGCGTGCTCAATCAGAAGGCGACCACCCTTGCACAGCAGAAGCAGCAGGCCATCAAGGACGCTTTCCGTGAATGGATATGGAAAGACCCTGAGCGGCGGCAGACGCTGGTGGCGCAGTACAATGAGCTGTTCAATTCCGTTCGTCCGCGCGAATACGACGGCAGCCATATTGTTTTCGCCGGCATGAACCCTGAGATTTCGCTGCGGGAGCACCAGCGGAACGCTGTCGCCCATGTGCTGTACGGCGGCAACACGCTGCTTGCCCATCAGGTGGGCGCGGGCAAGACGTTTGAAATGGTGGCGGCTGCCATGGAAAGCAAGCGGCTGGGCCTGTGCCAGAAAAGCATGTTCGTCGTGCCCAATCACCTGACGGAGCAGTGGGCTTCCGAGTTTTTGCGGCTATACCCCTCCGCCAACATTCTGGTCACGACGAAAAAAGATTTTGAGACTGGCAACCGAAAGAAATTCTGTGCGCGAATTGCGACCGGCGATTATGATGCGGTGATCATCGGGCACAGCCAGTTTGAGAAAATCCCTGTCTCGCATGAGCGTCAGGAGCAGCTGCTTCAGGACGAGATTGCTGAGATCATGGAAGGCATCGAGGAACTGAAAAGCAAGCCGACCTTGACAACGTTGGTGATTGCCATCCGGATGAAATCTACTCCTATCACTCCGAAAAGGCTGTGCGAGGATACATGAAAGAACACGGTCTGAATCCCGACAAATACTATAATCCGGATCGGAAGAATACCCGACACGGCTCGAATGATAATGACGATTGCTACCTCACTACTGCATGCGTTGCTGCGCGAGGACTGCCGGACACCTGTACCGAGCTACAGACGCTTCGAGCCTTCCGCGATGGTGTTCTGGCCTGCAGGCCCAATGGACAGGAGGACATCGAAGAATACTATCGGATGGCTCCCGGCATTGTGGCATCAATCAATCAGCGGGAAGATGCTAAGCAAATCTGGGACCGCGTGTATGCAGAGCTAGTGGAACCGTGCATGCAAATGATTCACGAGGGGAAGGATGATGAGGCGTAACCCCATCTGGCAAGGCACCAAAAAGGAACGGTAACTCATGACCGTTCCTTTTTCGCAATCATTTTTTATCAGCTGCACAACTGCCGTTTGAATTCAGCAGTAATAACTGATCTCCCCGAAATGCTCCAACCATGCCTGTACAAACTCCGCACTGTTGGCTTCTACTACACGCAACAGTTTGCTCAAGGTGCGTTCAGGAATGCGCGACATATTGTTGCACAGGAGGGCCTTGCCGGTACTTGTGATCCAAATCTTTGTCGCATTCCGAGTCGCGTTTCCCTCGGCAATGTGGACATGAACAGGTTCAAGGGGATAGGATTCATTTGACCAGAAGTATAACGTATAGGGGCCGATCTTAAGCAGTTGTGGCATTCAACACGCCTCCATCCTGCGAGAATTCGATGATCAGATGCGCATTGTTGCGAATCAGTTGTTTGAAATAGTCCATTTCTGCATTGGTGTATCCATGCACATCCGTCCATTGATGCGCCGGCAGCCAGCAGACAGCACTGTGAAAGCCACCTTTCGAATCTGGCGTTTCGATGTATACCTTAACCCGACCATCTTCCTTCATCTCGGAATGAGTGACTTCAGTATCATCATTCAGGGTCATAAACGGATACATCATACTGATACCCCCATCATTCCATGTTCGCCATCCTCGTCGCAGAAAGCAAC
>Ga0129315_1000947_pt1 | contig 15014 bp, 6 predicted proteins | sample Cm827metagenome_FD_94432 | JGI IMG/M metagenome (GOLD analysis project Ga0129315, IMG submission 94432) | Eastern black-and-white colobus group fecal microbial communities from Wisconsin, USA - Cm827 metagenome | ecosystem: Host-associated > Mammals > Digestive system > Large intestine > Fecal...
ATGGAGCAGTATATATTTTCTTTTACGAACAGGGGAAGTTTCTAATTTCCATAGGTTAAAGTCAGATGAATTATGGTATTATCATGATGGAGAAGCTTTAACAATTTATATGATAACACCTGAAGGTGAACTTATAACTAAAAAATTAGGTAAGAATATAGAAAATGGAGAAACTCCTCAAGTTTTAGTAGAAAAGGGATGTATATTTGGATCAGCAATGAACAATGATGGTTATGCTTTAGTTGGATGTATGGTGTCACCTGCCTTCCATTATGAGGAATTTGAATTGTTTAAAAGAGAATATCTTTTAGATTTATATCCTAACTATAAAGATATAATAATGAAATTAACTAGAGAAAAATAAGTGTTATTTCCAATGAAAAATGAATAATGAAAAATAAAGAAGAAACTTAATAATATGAGTTTCTTCTTTATTTATTTAAACAAAGGCATTGTAAATAGCATTTATTCCTTTTTCAAAATCATCATTTTCAATACCAATAAGTATATTAATTTCACTAGAACCTTGGTCAATCATTCTTATATTTACATTTGCTTCACTTAAGGAGCTAAATATCTTAGCTGCAATACCTTTATTTGAAGACATGCCATTTCCAACAGTAGCAATTAGCGCCATATTAGGATGTACAACAATGGAGTCAGGAGTACATGTCCTTTTTATTTCATCAACTAAAATATCTGTTTGATTTTTTAATTGTGAATCAGATATAACAACACAAACCGTATCTATTCCAGAAGGCATATTTTCAAAAGAAACATTATTTTGTTCTAGTACAGATAATACCTTCCTACAGAATCCAAGCTCAGAATTCATCATTGCTTTTTCTATAGAAATAACTGTAAAGTCCTTTTTACCAGCTATACCTTTAACTGGATTATTATAATCAGGTTCCATATCTTTCACAATTAGTGTCCCTGGGTTACTAGGATTATTAGTATTTTTAATATTAATTGGTATTCCTGCATCTCTAACTGGAAAAACTGATTCCTCATGTAACACAGAAGCACCCATATAAGAAAGTTCTCGTAATTCTCTATAAGTAATTTTTTTGATTTGCATAGGATTTCTTACTATTCTAGGATCAGCCATTAGAAATCCAGAAACATCAGTCCAGTTTTCATATAAATCTGCCTTTATACTAGCTGCAACTAAAGCACCAGTTACATCAGAGCCACCTCTAGAAAAGGTAATGATATTACCAGTTGGATCGCTTCCATAGAAGCCCGGAATAACAATTTTGGTATGGTCTTTAAATATTTTTTGTAAAGTTGTATATGTAGCTTCAGTATCAATACATCCATATTTATTAAATAATATAACATCTTTAGCATCTATAAATTCAAAATCAAGATAATTTGCAAGAATAATACCATTTAAGTACTCGCCCCTACTTGCAGCATAATCTTTTGATGCACCATTTTCAAGATCTTCCTTTATCTTATTTAAATGATAATCAATATCTAAGCTTAGATTAAGATGTGATACTATGTCTTTATACCTAATAGATAAAAGATTAAAGACATCATCTAAAGGTATACTGGATTCTATATGACCATGACAAAGATATAAAAGATCAGTAATTTTAAAGTCTTTAGGGTTTCTCTTTCCTGGTGCTGAAGGCACTACTATTTTTCTATTTTCATTAGATAAAATAATTTCCTTCACCTTAATAAATTGGTTAGCATCAGCTAAAGAACTACCCCCAAATTTTGTTACAATAGTATTCAATTTTTTAGCCCCCTTAAAATATATGTTTAATATATATTAGCAATTTTCTCATTAAATCTCAAATAAAAATTTGAATATAGATTAGAATTATTTTTTTGAGCAATAATAAATATATAAATTTATTAGTAGGTGAAAATATGAAGTATAAGTTGTTTGTTATATTAAGTATATTATTTCTAATTAGTACAGTGCCTATGGAGGCTAAATCATTAGGGAGAGAAGATAATTTATATATTGATAATTGTAAGAGGGATTTACTAGTTTTAATGATGGCTTATCCAGATGAAATAAATGATATAGAGATTTCTGAAGACAATTATATATATTTAGTATTAAATAATAATAAAAAAATTATATATGATGATAAAAAAGAAAAAGATGAAAACACAAAAACATCTAATGCAGATATTCAAGATACATTAGAAGTTATATATCCTTTAAATAGTATAAATGCTGTAATAGAGGGTATTAATCCAGGAAGAAGAAGATCATATAATTTTCTTAATAGTATGTATGGATGCAATCAAAGTGAAATAGAAAAAAATTTATCTTTCTTTTCAACATCTTGTGGTAACATAATGTTTAATAAAAATGCTAAAGCTGGTGAGTCTTTAAAAAAAGCTTTAAATCAAGCAAATGATTTAGCACAAAAAGATAGTAAAGTGAATAATTATATTTTCCCTATAAGTGGAAGTTATAATTATAGAGTTATTCAAGATACAGGAAGACTTAGCCCTCATGCTTATGCAATAGCTATTGATTTAAATAGAAATGATTCAGATTACTGGAAGTGGGCGGATAAATCTAAGGGAAGTAGAAGAATAGAGGGATATCCTAAGGAACTAGTGAAGGTATTTGAAGATAATGGATTTATTTGGGGTGGGAAATGGGAGCATTTTGATATTTTACATTTTGAATATAGACCTGAAATAATATTAAAAAGTAAGTTTTTTAGTGATGTATCAATGTTAGAGACTAAGGAGTGGTATAATGGAGTTACTTTAAATAATGAAACGAAAAAAATAATAGAATTTATAAATAGTAAATTATAAATTACTATTAAAACTTTAATAATTATAAAAATTAAACATAGCTTTAAAACAAAAATAAAGTAAGATAATTGTAAATTTATAAGGATTGTTTGAGAAAATTACAACTTGTAAAAATGCAGGTTAAAGATTTTTATTATATAATTATAAATAGTTGCATAAGAAAATAATATTAAGTTTTATAATTTTTAAGACTTTTAAGGGGAGTAGATGGGTTAAATGAAAGTTATTAAAAGGGATGGAAGTATAGTAGATTTTGATAAGAGAAAAATAAGAGAAGCTATAACTAAAGCAATGAAAAATGGGAGTGGAATCTATTTAGGTGACATAGCAAAACTTATAGCAAATGATGCGGAAAAATATTTTATCAATGAAAAGGAAACACCTACAATAAACAAAATTGAATCATACGTTTATGATAGGTTAATTTATTACGGACAATCGGTAACAGCTAGAGCTTATGAAGGTTATAGAGCTGTACAAGAATTTAAAAGAAATACAAATACTACAGATGAAAGTATTTTAAGTCTTTTAAATAAAACTAATGAGGATGTAATAAAAGAAAATTCAAATAAGAATTCAGTAATAGCTGCAACTCAAAGGGACTTAATTGCTGGTGAAGTTTCTAAAGATATATCTAGAAGAAGGCTTATTCCAGCCCATATAGTTCAAGCTCATGATGAAGGAACAATTCATTGGCATGATATGGATTATACACTTGCTCCAATTTTTAATTGTTGCCTAATTAATTTGGAAGATATGCTTGAGAATGGAACTGTTATAAATGAAAAATTAGTAGAATCTCCAAAATCTTTTGGAACTGCATGTACAGTAACAACACAAATAATTGCTCAAGTATCAAGTAATCAATATGGTGGACAAAGTATCACTGTAAAACACTTAGCTAAATATTTAAAAGTTACTGAAGAAAAAGCATATAAACATTATTTAGATTTATTAGGGGATACAGAATTAGCTGAAAAACTTGCTTATGATGCTAAAATGAAGGAACTAAAAGATGGAGTTCAGACAATAAGATATCAATTATCTACTTTGCAAACAACTAACGGACAATCACCTTTTTCAACTATTTATTTAGAAATAGAAGAAGGACATCCTTATGAAGAAGAGATGGCGTTGATTTGTGAAGAAATGATAAAGCAAAGATTAGAAGGAATGAAAAACTATAAAGGACAAGAAATAGGGGAAGCTTTTCCAAAACTAGTTTATTTATTAGATGAGCATAATTGTCTTGAAGGTGGAAAATATGATTACATAACTAAGTTAGCAGCTAAATGTACTGCAAAAAGATTGGTACCAGATTATCAATCAGCTAAGATGATGAGACAAAACTATGAAGGTAATGCATTTCCACCAATGGGGTGTAGGTCTCACTTGTCTCCTTGGAAAGATGAAAATGGAAATTATAAATGGTATGGAAGGTTTAATCAAGGAGTTGTAAGCTTAAATTTACCACAAATAGCTATTATAGCCGATGGCGATATGGAATTATTTTGGGATATGTTAAATCAAAGATTAGAGCTTTGCAAAGAAGCATTATTAACTAGACATAATATGCTACTTGGAACTCTTTCAGATGTTTCACCGATTCACTGGCAACATGGAGCTATTTCAAGATTAAATAAAGGTGAAAAGATAGATAAATTATTAAAGGATGGATATTCTACTTTATCACTAGGTTATGTTGGTATACATGAAATGGTTCAAGCAATGATTAAAGAAAGTCATACAACTGAAAAGGGCGAAAAGTTTGCTTTAGATGTAATGAATCATATGAATGAAACTTGCCAAAAATGGAAAAATGAAACTGGATTAGGTTTTAGCTTATATGGTACACCTGCTGAAAATTTAATTTATAGGTTCTGTAAATTAGATAAGGCAAGATTTGGAATTATACCAAATGTTACTGATAAATTATATTATACAAATTCATATCATGTTCATGTTTGTGAAGAAATAGATGCTTTTAGTAAGTTAAAATTTGAATCACAATTCCATGGAATTAGTTTAGGGGGTTGTATTTCTTATGTTGAAGTACCAGATATGTCAAAGAACTTAGATGCTGTAGAGCAAATAATTAACTTTATATATCATAATATTCAATATGCAGAAATCAATACTAAACCAGACATATGTTATAAATGTGGATATACTGGAGAAATTAAATTAGATGATGAATTAAATTGGTACTGTCCATCTTGTGGAAATAGGGATGAATCAGAAATGCAAGTTATGAGAAGAACTTGTGGATATATTGGAACAAATTTCTGGAATAAAGGAAGAACTGCAGAAATAGGAGATAGAGTACTACATTTATAAGGGTGATTAATATGAACTACGCAAAAATCAGAAAATTTGATGTAAGTAATGGACCAGGAGTAAGAACAACACTTTTTGTAAGTGGATGTACAAATAATTGTGAAGGCTGCTTTAATAAAGAATTGCAGGATTTCGATTATGGAGAAAAATGGACTAAAGACATTGAAGATAATTTCATTAGGCAGGTAATGAATCCTAATATAGTAGGAGTGAATATTTTAGGTGGAGAACCTATGGACCAAATAAGAGATAAGGACTTATCAAATTTATTAAAAAGAATAAAGCTTGAAACTAATAAAAGTATTTGGCTTTGGTCAGGTTATTTATATGAAAATATTTTAAGTTCTAATGATAGAAATGATATTTTAAAATATGTAGATGTACTTATAGATGGAAGATTTGAATTAAATAAAAGAAATATATCATTAAAATATAGAGGATCTAGTAATCAAAGAGTAATTGATGTTGTAAAGAGTAAAGAAGCTAATAGGATTATTGAGATAGAAGTATAATTAATAGGTATCTAGTAAGATTTTAACTTACTAGATACCTTTTAATTTTTAATGAATTTACACAATAATTATATTTTCAATAAAATACTATTAATTTTTGACAAAATGTGTAATTTAAAGGATAATTATATTGGGAGAATTTATTGGATAAGGGGTTATATTTATGCTTAAAAATTTAAAGGTAAGTCTAAAAATATTAATTTTAACAGTTACATTAAATATTATTATGGTGATAATTGGAATAATAGGTATTACACAATTAAATAGTGCAAATGAAAGAATGAAAAAAATATATGATGAAAATTTTTCATCTGTATTTACTTTATCTAACGCCCTTAGTGAAGAATCTAAGGTACAAGCAAGCATTTATAAAATAATTATAAATACAGAGGATCCTTCATATCAAAAGAATGAGTATAATACAATGATTGAAAGTCAAAAGAAATTTGATAATGAGTTTAATACATTTAAAAGAATTAATACTGATGAATATGCTAAAAAAATAGCAATAAGTATAGATAATAAGGTTAAAAGCTATAGAGAAAAAAGAAAAGAAGTAATAGATTTAGCTATGATTGGTAAAAAAGAAGAGGCTATAAAAAGATTAGAAGAAATTGAAATTGAAATTGGTGAGGGATTTAGATATGATTTAAATAAATTATCAGCTCATTGCAGTTCCTTAGCCGAGCAAATAAAATTTCAAAATGAAAAAACATCAAAATCTTTAATTATAGTTTTATATGTAAGTATAGGTATTGGATTACTAATTGGAATTGTTTCAGCTTTTGCAATTAGTAGAAATATAATAAAGCCTTTAAAAATAGCTGTAAAGGAAATGGATATAATTTCAAGTGGAGATTTGTCTAGAGAAATTGATGGAAGATATTTAAAGAGAAGAGATGAGCTAGGACTTATATTAATGCATTTGAATTCAATTAAAAAATCCTTAAGTGGATTAATAAAGAAGGTTAAAAATGAATCTAATCATACAGAAGAAGCTATCGACATAATAAATAAAAATATATATGATTTAAATACAAGCTTAGAAAGTATGGCTGCTACTTCAGAAGAAGTAAATGCTATTATGGAAGAAACATCTGCATCTACTGAAGAAATAAACAATTCTATTCAAAGTATTGAGATTAATATAGAATCTATAAATAATAAAGCCAAGGATGGGGCTAAAATATCTGATGAAATTAGTAGAAGGGCTATAGATAATAAAAAATTTATTACTAAAGACTTAAAAAATGCTAATGATATTTTAAATGATTCAAAAGAAACACTAAGAAATGCAATTAATCAAACTAAAGTAATTAGTAAGATTTATGAATTGTCTGAAATAATAATAGATATAACTGAGCAAACAAATCTTTTAGCATTAAATGCATCTATTGAAGCTGCAAGAGCTGGTGAAGCAGGAAGAGGATTTGCAGTAGTTGCAGAAGAAATAAGAAAACTTGCTGAAGCATCTAAAGATTCAGTTATTAAAATTAAAGAAACTGGAAGTGAAATATCAAATTCAGTAAATGGATTAATAAGTGGTTCAAATAACTTAATAAAATTTATGGATAATGACTTACAAAATGAATTTAATAATATGATAAATATTATTGATACTTATGAAAAAGATGGTAAATTAATCAATAATATAGTAATTGAATTTAGTAATATTTCTAGTGACTTATTACTTTCAATAAAAGAGATTTCTGATGTAACGGAAGCTGTTTCTAGGGCTACTATAGAAGGTACAAATGGAATAACTCATATTACTGATAAGATTTTTGAAGCAAGTAATAATTCAGAAACCTCTATTGCAAATTCAAAGGTAGCAAAAGAAAGTTCAAATAACTTGAAAAAATCTATTGATGTATTTAAAATTAGCTAAAGTGTATATTTTAAGGAGCCTTTTAAAGGCTCCTTATTATTTCAATATATCTTTAACATAATTTGGAATCATAAAAGCACCTTTGTGTAAATCAGTATTATAGTATTTTGTAGTTAATTCCAAAGAATTCCAATAGTTTTCATCAAGATCTTTAATTGGTAAATATTCTTAGATGCAAAGCAAAACATCCAATGACCTGAAGCTTAATTCATAATTTTCAATTTAATTATCCATACTTTCACTTAAATCATTGGAATAATCAAAGTCATCTGATATTGAATAATATTTATCTTCGTTAAAATAATTTTCTGATTTACTTATAATAATAGTACATATACAGTCTCCCATAGTATTTACAGTGCTTCTACACATATCTAATATTCTATCTATACCTAAAATAAGTCCAATTCCTTCAATTGGTAAACCAGCTGATTGTAAAACCATTGATAGCATAACCATACCAACGCCTGGAACACCTGCTGTACCAATAGAAGCTAATGTTGCAGTAAGAATAATAGTTAGTATAGCTGTAAGGCTTAATTCAATGTTATAAATTTGAGAAATAAATATAGCAGCAACACCTTGCATTATAGCAGTACCATCCATGTTAATGGTTGCACCTAATGGTATTGTAAAAGAGGTTATAGAATTATCAACGCCCATTTCATTTACTGCATCAATAGTAAAGGGTAATGCCGAATTACTAGAGGCTGTAGAGAAAACTATAGATGCAGGTTTTGCAAATTTTTTAAAAAAAGGTTTTAAACTAAGTTTTGTAAGTATTTTAAATAGTCCACAGTAAATTAATACTGAATGAATTAGTAAAGCCAATAAAATAACAAACATATATTTTAATAAAGGAATCATTGCATTAAATCCTATTGTTGCAAATGTATTAGTCATCAAAGCAAAAATACCTATTGGTGCAAAGTTCATAATCATTTGAACTATTTTCATTATTATTTCATTTAGAGATTCAAATCCTCTTTTTATAATATCTCCTTTCTTTCCAACTAAGCTTATTGAAATTCCTAATAAAATTGAGAAAAATATAATTTGTAGCATATTACCACTAACTAAGGATTCAATTGGATTTGTTGGAATTATGTCAATTATAATATCTGTAAATGATTTGCTTTGAGAAATATTTGGTTCAGAAACTAATAAATTTGAAAGGTTTAAACCTACACCTGGTTTTATTATTAAAGCAGTAATTATTCCTATACTAATAGCGATACATGTAGTAGATATATAAAATAGTAAGGTTTTACCTCCTATTTTTCCTAGCTTTGCTATATCTTCTATTGATGATGCTCCACAGGTTAATGATATAAATACAAGTGGTACCACCATCATCTTAATGGAAGATAAGAATAGATTTGATAGAATTTTTATAAAACCATTAAGAATTATAGTATCTTTAATAAATTCAGAATTGATTTTTTGAATTATAATGCCTAAAAGAGCACCTAAAAACATAGATATAAATATTCTTTTTGTTAAATTTAATTTTTTGGTCATAAATTTCCTCCTTTAATATTACTTTTATTTCCACATTAATATTATTATATAAAACAAAAATTGACAAGCTGTTTCTTAAAAGAAGTTGTCAGAACAATGTAAATAATTTCAAATATTATTTTTAGCCTAATATTTTTGTGAGTTAATACAAAAAAGATAAAATGTGTAGAAGATATAAATTTTATATTTTAAACTTTAATCAGGAAAAATTTTTGTTATAAATAAATATAAGATTATAATGGAAACGATTCCAAGATTATTTGGTAATTTAATAAAAGGAGGATAAATATGAGGGTAAATAGTGTTTTAAAACACAAAGCTAAACTAATTATATTTACAGTTATTCTATTTTGTTTAACATTAATACCAATACCCAATAATATGGTTAAAGCAGATATTATTGGAAATCAAAAGATTAAGGTTAGATTTTTAAAAGAAGACAGTGACTATTCTGGCTGGAATATTTGGACTTGGTGGACCAATAAGGATGGTCATTCAATTGAATTTACACATAAGGATGATAAAGGAGTATATGCTGTAATAGATGTACCAAAATCAGGTGAACTTGGAATAATAATTAGAAAAGGAAACTGGGAAACTAAAGCTACAGATGATATTAAATATGATTTATCAAAGGGTGAAAAGGAAATTGTAATAACTGCTGGAGTTATAGATAATGAAAATCCAAATCCAAAAGATGTAGTATATGAGGATTTATATAAGGATTTTTCCAAAATTAATATAAGAGTTAATTACAATAGAGCTGACAGCGATTATGATAAATGGAAATTATGGAACTGGGTAGTTGATGGAAGAGAGGGTTCAGAAGATACTGTAACTCTATTTACAGAAGCTAATGAATATGGAAAAGTTTCAAATTTATCATTTTCAGACATAACCAAGGTAAATAAGAAGGTTGGAGTTATAGTTCGTACAGCAGAATGGTCTAAAGATGGAAATGATAAGCTAATTGACTTAGCATATCTTGATAGTAATGGGAATTTAGAGGTTTATTATAAGCAAAATGATGATACAACATATTATGTAAAACCAGTTATAGATGTTGAGCCTCCAACTGAAGGAGATATAGTAGCTGATGAATTGGTTAATCAGCCAGGAGGAAAAAATAAATGGTATATAGCAGGATCCTTCCAAGGATGGAATAATAGTAATTCAGAAACTAAATTAAAACATTTGGCAGATGGATTTTATCAGTACTCAACAGTTTTAGAAGCAGGCAGTCATCAGTTTAAAATTGTGAAGAATGGAACATGGGATGGATTTAGTTATAATGGAGATAATTTCATCTTAAATTTAGCAGAAAAAAGTAAGGTTAACTTTTATGTTAATGAGGAACTTAATGAGGCTAGAATAAATGTCCCAGGTGTTACTGGTTTACAACAATATATTCCAGAATTAAGTAATGATAAATGGCCAAGGTTAGTTGGAGATATTCAAAAAATATTTGGGGAAGGAGAATGGTCTCCAGAAAATGCTAAACAAATGTTTGTAGATTATAATTTTGATGGTAGTTTATACAAATTACAGAGAAATTTACCAGCAGGAAAATTTGAGGCTAAGGTAGCTTTTGGATCAAATTGGGATGAAAGCTATGGAGCTGAAGATGGAGGTAATTTAGTAATAAACACTTTAGATCCATCAGATGTAGTTTTTGAAATAAATTATAAAGGAAATAAAGTATTAACTCATAACTATAAGCCAACAGAAGGAACTTTTGATGGGCTTATAAACAAATCAGCAATAAAATTTGATTCAAGAAGTATTACATTTAAAAAGCCATTTGGAGCAATAAAAGAAGAAAGTGAAGATTTAACTTTAAGAATTGGAGTTGCAAAGGATGATGTACAAGTTGCCAAGGTTGAGCTTATAGATGGCAATGGGGTTGCAAAAAGCTATGATATGAGAAAAGCAACTACAATTAATGATACGGATTATTATGAAGTGATAATACCTAAATCAGATTTTAAAGGTATTGGAATTTGGGGTTATAAATTTATATTAGTAGATGGAAAAACAAAGATAGAATATGGTGATGATGGGTTAAGTGGAGGTAGTGGCACAACTGCTGAAGAAGGTGTATTACCATATAATTTAACTGTATATGAGAAGGATTATAAAACTCCTGATTGGATGAAGGAATCTGTAGTATATCAAATTTTCCCAGATAGATTTTTTGATGGAAATAAAGAAAATAATAGAGCTAAGTTAGTAGATGGATATAGAGGATATATTGATAGTGATGGAAGTCTTAAGCCATATGATATTCAATATTTTGATGGAGGAGTAGAAAATGAACCAGCTCCATCACAAGTATGGGGGTCATGGAATGATTATCCTGAAAATCCTAGACATGGAACTCCTGAAAATAAACCCTATTATCCAAATTCAAAAACAGATAATATATGGACCAATGAGTTTTATGGTGGAGACATTCAAGGTATAGAAGATAAACTTCAATATTTAAAATCAATAGGAGTAACATCTATTTATTTAAATCCAGTAGCCTGGGCTGCATCTAATCATAAATATGATGCAACTGACTATAAGTCATTAGATCCAATGTTTGGGGAACCTGTTTATAACAAAAAGGGAGATCCTACATCAGGTTTAAATTATGAAGCAACAAGAGCAGCATCAGATAGAGTTTATCAAGCCTTTGCAAAAGCAGCAGAAGCTAATGGTATTAAGCTAATAGCAGATGGTGTTTTCAACCATGTTGGAGATGATTCTATATATTTTGATAGATATGAAAAGTATCCAGAAATAGGAGCTTATGAATATTGGAGAAAAGTATGGGATAAAGTAAATACTGGAATGTCTCAAGAAAAAGCAGAAAAAGCAGTAATTAAGGAATTTGAAAGCCTTAAAAATCCTTTAACTGGTAAGAACTACTCATATCCAGAAGATTTTAAATTCACAACTTGGTTTAAAGTAGAAAATCAATGGGTTATTAGAGATAAAGATGGTAATCTTTTAGAACCAAAGGATCAGCATTATAAATATGAAGGCTGGTGGGGATATGATTCATTACCAGTAATGGAAGCAAAATCTCCTCAAGAAGGAGATGGATTAGCAATTCCAGGAAATCATGAGTGGAATAATGTTGATTATAGAGAAAATGTAATTGGCTATGATTTAACAGGAATGAGTGATAAGGAAGCAGAAAAAAATATGGAATACGCAGCATCTCAAAGATGGATTTGGATGGGTGCAAGAGGATGGAGATTAGACGTTGCTCCAGATGTATCAACAAGTACATGGCAAAAGTTTAGAGAAGCTGTAAAATCAACTACGGGAAGATTAGATGTTAATGGAAATGTAATAGATGATCCAATTATATTAGGTGAAGAGTGGGGAGTAGCTACTCATTATTTATTAGGAGATCAATTTGATTCAGTAATGAACTATCAATTTAGGGCTGCACTTCAAAACTATATAATAAGTGGTAATGCAATAAACTTTAATAATGCATTGGAAACTATAAGAGAAAATTATCCAAAGGAAGCATGGCAAGCTATGCTAAATTTAGTAGATTCTCATGATACCATACGTAATATTACTAAGATAGATAATCCTACATGGGAAGAAGAAAATACTAAGATAGCTCCAGAAGCTTCAGATAATGCATTAAAGCTACAAGCATTAACTGCTATATTCCAATTGGGATATCCAGGGGCACCTACTATTTATTATGGTGATGAAGTGGGGGTAACTGGAACTAAGGACCCTGATTCAAGAAGAACATTCCCATGGGAGAGAATTACTGAAGTTAATGGAGATTATTCTGCTGTAGGTAGATATTCAGATTTGTTTGATGTATATAAAAATGCAGCAAAAATCAGAAATGAAAATCTTGAAGTCTTTGCAACTGGTGAAATTCATACAGCTTATGCAAATGAAAACGTAATTGCTTATGCAAGGAAAAGTTCTGAAAAAGGTGGATTATTAGTTTTAAATCAATCAATGGAAGAAAAAATTATAGAAGCAGATGTAGCAGGATTTTTACCAGAAGGTTTAGAATTGAAGGACGAATTATATGGAAATATTACTTCATCTGTAAAAGATGGAAAAGTAAAAGTTACAATTCCAGCTCAAATAGGATTAATGATGATATCTACAAATAAGATTGTGGCAGTTGATAAGGTACAACCATTAAAAGTAAATGCAGAACAAGGAAAAGTTACTCTTACTTGGAATGCAGTTAATGGTGCTAATAAGTACAATATTTACAGGACTAATCTTGAAGGTCAAAATGCTGAAAAGATTGGTGAAGAAACTAGTACTAGCTATATTGATGAAAATGTTGTAGATGGAATAAGATATTACTATTATGTTACGGCTGTTAAGGATGGTGGGGAAAGTGAATTTAGTAATTCAGTAACTGCATTACCATCATATAATATAAAATCTATTAGTGAACCTAATACAGTTAGTGATTTAACTATTGGAGTAGGCATAAAGACAGAAGAAATAACAGTAAATATAAATATACCAGGGTTAACAGATAATAGTGAATATAAGGATAAGGAAATTCCAAACTTTGAAGCTAAGCTTATGTATTATAAGGATGGAACATCAAGAGATAATGCAAATAGTACTAAGTTAAGGTATAAAAGGGATTCAGAAGATGGATCAAAGGTTTACTATGCAACATTTGAGCCAACAGAAGCAGGTATATATAAATACTATGCAAAAGCAACAACAAATTCAGGAGATAGTTATACAGAATCAGCTGAAGCATCAATGAAAGCAATTATTAATAGTGATGCTACTACAGCTCCTAAAGCACCAGTACTTGGTGATATACTTGTAGAGTCTAATAGAGCTAAAATAACCTGGGAATCAGATGGCATTAATGTTGAAGGCTTCGAGATTTATCGTAAAGAAGGAAATATGGAATTTATAAAAATAGCTGTTGTAGATAAAGCTTCTAAAGAATTTATAGATTTCACAGTAAGCAATGATAAAAACTACACTTATAAAGTAGCAGCCTATGATAATTTTTATAATAGAAATTATTCAGAAGAAAAATCTGTTACTCCAACATTAGTAATGGTAGATGTAACTTTAAGGCTCCATATTCCAAATTATACACCAGCTACAGATGATATTTATATTGCTGGAGACTTAAACGGGTGGAATGCAGCAGGTGGAAGGCTTACAGTACCAAGCGGAGCAACCTCAAGAGATGTAGTAGAGTATAAATTTAAAATGATGGCTGGAAAGAGTATTCAATATAAATATACAAGAGGATCCTGGAGTACAGAAGCCTTTACAAGTCATAATCGTATTCCAAATGACACTGAAGATTATGGAAACTGGGCATATAGTTCAACAGATACTAATATGAAATTAACCATTAAAAATCAAGGTGGCAACTCAATGCTTGTTGATGATTATGTACTTCGTTGGGTAGATATGCCTATGATGATTTCAATGCCAAGAATATCTTATGGGGATAATATTGAATATGAAACTTCTGAAAAGGAATTTACATTAAAGGTTAAGGTTCCATATGGAGTAGAATTTACAATTAATGATGAAGATATAAATAAATTATATTCTGGTGCTATGGATGAGTATGGCAATGTATATGTAGAATCAATAGGGCTAAAACCAGGAATGAATGAATTTAAGCTTCATATTAAACCTACACAAGAAACTATTGACTTACCTTGGTATACTGATGATGGTAGAGCTTCACAAGCAACTAAGACAATAGTAATGAAAATTAATTGCACAGCAGAGCCTGAAGAACCAAAACCAGAAGAGATAAAAGTTACAGGAGTAAGCTTAGATAAATTATCAGCAGAATTAAAGATAAATGAAAGCTTAGAATTAAAAGCTAATATAGCACCAGAAAATGCAACAAATAAAGAAGTTACTTGGACATCAAGTGATGAAAAAATTGCAAAGGTAGATGGAAATGGAAA
>Ga0129315_1000948_pt1 | contig 15001 bp, 12 predicted proteins | sample Cm827metagenome_FD_94432 | JGI IMG/M metagenome (GOLD analysis project Ga0129315, IMG submission 94432) | Eastern black-and-white colobus group fecal microbial communities from Wisconsin, USA - Cm827 metagenome | ecosystem: Host-associated > Mammals > Digestive system > Large intestine > Fecal...
ATATCAGTAATCTCGAAGGAGGTATAGCTCAAACCGAAGCCAAAGGGATAGCACACACGCTCCGCCGCGCCGGGGATCGTCTCAAAGTAACGATAGCCTACGAAAATATCCTCGTCATACGTCACATAATCGTCTGACTCTGCAAAGGTTTCGGAGGAAGGATAATCCGCAAACGTCTTCGCGAAGGTATCCGTCAGGTGACCCGAGGGGCACACGTCGCCCACCAGAATATCCGCAGTCGCCAGACCCCCTTCCATACCCGCCTGCCACGCCAAAAGTGCAGCACTGATGCTTTTACTTTCGCGGAACCAGGAGGTATCCATCATACCGCCGATGTTGAGCACCACCGCAATGTGCGGAAAAGCCGCTTCCACAGATCGGATCATGCGCTCCTCCTGAGGACTGAGGTAAAAGTCTCCGTCCCCGGGCTGTCCGGTTCGATCCGCACCTTCGCCGGAAAAGCGACATAGCGTGATGATCGCCGTATCCGTAAACGCGCGCGCCTGCAAAAGCAGCTCATCCGGCAATTCGGGCTCCGCTGCCATGCCGGGCTGAGGATTGCTCAGCCGCTGGCGCTTCACCTCGTCAGCATAAAAACGGCTCAGCGGCTCAAACAGCTCCACCTTGCCCTCGTTCTGCTTGATGACGAGCCCATCCAGCAGGCTTCGGACGTAGGCGACCGTCACATCGCCGCTTCCGCCGCCGCCCTTGACATAGTCCTCCTGCGCCTTGCCAAAGACCGCAAGCCGCTGCCCTCTGGCAAAGGGAAGCAGCCCGGCGCTGTTCTTGAGCAGAACCATGCCCTCGGTTGCTGCCTGACGGGAAATGTCAATATGCTCCTGACAGCCGGTCACGCGACGTCCATCGGATCCCATGGGCGTACCGGGCATATAACGGATTCTCTGCCACTTAGTTGACATGGAATTCTCTCCTCGTTTCAGTTGCTCTTGTCTGTGTCCAGTTTGATCAGACTTTCTCGATTGAAGGTGCCGTCAGGATGCCCATCTGCACAAGCCGGTACGAATCCGTCCACCGGGCGCCCGTCGTGCGCCATGCATCCGGCCCGATCCACTTGTTTGTCACATCCGTACGGTGCAACGGGCCAAAGCCATTCTGTCGGTTTCCCAGAAGGGTCAGCTTCAGCACATGGCCGCCCGCTTTCACCCTGCCCAGATCGAGCCTGTACGGCGGATAGATCACATAACCGGCGAACGCATCATCCAGCGCAACGCGCACGGCAGCGCCGCGGTAATGCGGCACAGTGACCCGCAGGTTTCCACCCTCTGTATCGAAGGGGATGTTGTAAGTGATATTGCCAGTGTAGTGCGGAAGCTCCTGACGGGTGATGTCGTCAAAGCCCAGCATCTCTGGCTGATGGACCAGCACGCGCTGCGTTCCCCTGACCTCCACACCGAATATCCCCAGCAAATAGCACCATTCCACATTCGTGCGGCGTCCGAACGGCAGGACAACCTCAATCACATTTTCACCCGCATGAAGCGCAGGCAACGAAACCGTGCCAATGGACTTGTCCACATACCAGCCATCGGGCTTGGACGTCAGCTCCTTGCCGTTCACGCTGATTTTCGCAATGTCCGCATCCTCCAAAGCCAGCTTCGTCCCTGAAAGGTCAATACGGCAATGGACGCTAAAGCGCAGCCGCACCGTATGGGCGGTGGGTTCCTCGGGCACGACCCAAGGCTGCGCGACCTCTCCGTCGCGTCCGGGCCACCCCAGCTCCTTGCGCAGCACGTTGTCAAGGCGAAGCAGCTCCTGCTCAGGCCGGTAGGCCTCGTCATCCAGCGCAAATTCGGCCTTGTCCAGCAGCAGCGCATTGGGTTCATCAAGCGAATACCTCACCAGCTCCGGAACCGCGATTCTTCTGGCGCAAACTTCCTGAGCCTCCGGCGCTGCGCATGTCTGCTGCTTCTGCGAAAGCCGCAGGAGCAAGCTGTCGTAATCATACAGCGTCGCATGGATCGTCGTTTTCCCATTTCTGACCTCGAACGATGCCGCGCGGATATCTCCGGTCTGCGAATCATAGACCTGAACGCCGTATGCACCGTTGACCACGATGCGCACATCCTGTCGCTGCGGGATGTCCTTGTTGGTGGGCTCTACGGCATGTGCAACAAACAGCCACAGACCGTCCCCGTCTTGACGCAGCTGATGAAGAAGGTTGTTTGTGCGCTTTCCATCCGTATTGCGAATGTCCATCGTGCGCACGGGCTGCACGGCATCCAGTAGCGCCTCCTGACTAAAGGCGCATCGCGTGGAAGCTTCCCACAGCCTGGCCCCGCGCTCGGAAGGCATTGCATTCTCCAAGGTAGGCGCATCCCCCATGAAGATCAGATTGCCTCCCGCTTTCTGAAAGGCTTCCAGGCGATCCAGCGTTGAGCTTCTCAGTGTTTCGCATCCGGGGACAATCACGGCATCATAGACCATCTCTCCCACGCGCAGAGGGGAGTCACCCCGCTCGCACAGTCCCGGCAGCAGGGACTCGCTGATGAAATCAAAATCAATGCTTCCCGTCAGGAGCCACTGCGTCACATTGCGGAAGTTGTCATCCATCTGCCTGCGGATGCCATAGGTCTGCTCTGCGGGGCCCCAGTGGAGCCAATAGCTCTCCACAGGATGCACGACGCCTACCCTGACGAGCGGCTTGCCACGGGTCAATGCCGTGTTCACGCGGGCAAAATGATTCTCCACCACCGAATAATCGCGCCACCATGGCGACTGATAGCTGATGGAAGCCGGATAATCGCGCTTTGCCTCGCCCTTCATGGATACCCACGCGAGATGCTGTACGCGAACAGTTACACCCAGAGCCGCCTGCCAATCGCCATGCAGCTTGTGCCTGCGGAAATCGAAATCCCAGCCCGTGACGCCATACAGCTCGCTGAGCACACCGGGACGCCCGTACTGATGTGCTGCGGACTGTGCCTGCTTTGCCGTGGTCAGCTCAAATTGGGCGCACAGCATGTCAATACCCGGCAGCTGAAAGCTGCGATAGGAGCGCATGGCCTCGCCCAGCGCCGCCGTCTGGCTCTCCAGCGTCGGCTCCTCCATCATGTGCCCCGTCAGCATCAGGTGATGCTCCTCGCACCACCTGCCGCACTGGTCCGCAAATGCCTGTGTAAACCGTTCTGCGATATGATCGTGGTAATGATAGCGAATGACCGAGCGCCGGTTATCAGGCAGCTCCCAGAAAAGCTCCGGAAGATGAGCGATGATATCCTCACCATACGCTTGCATGAAGGTATCGGGGATGTCCTTGCTCCACGGAAGGAGTACATCCCTGCTTTCCCCCGCAAAGCCCAGCGTCCCTTTCCGGGTAAACTGCGGCTCATCGGTGAAGATTGCGGGAACGACGCCGCCAAAATCAGCGCCTATGGTCTCAAAGTAGCGCTCATAGGTCACGTCGATGAACCTTTGCATGGTCCTTTTGTCGAGCGTATTGGCGTAGGTCTGGTTGTTGTACCAGGGGCTGGGCAGCGCGGTTTCCACATAGGCATACCATTTGCGCCCCTGTACGGGCGCATCCTCCGCAATCACATGTGCGGAAAGCATGCACCCGTCCTGATCCAGCTGAACATCGTAGCAGGCCAGCAGAAAGCCATTTTCCGCCCTGCTTCTTCTCCCCGAGCTTGCGACATGCACAGTTTTCTCGCTCGGTGCACCGTATGGCACCGTTGTGAAAAGCAGGTGGCAGCTCCGGCATTCCGGGTCCTTCGTGACAATGCCGCCCGCCGCGCCGGAGGGCCAGCGGTCCTCATCATACAACCAGGCCAGCATACTCTCGTCCCTGCATTTCTCGACGCACGCCCGAATCAGGTCCATGTGCTCATCGCTCAGATAGGGCGTGGCCATGCCAGTGCGCACATGCATATGCGCGCCGCCCATGCCCATCTCTTTGAGAATCTCCAGCTGCCGGAGCAGCTCGTCCTTTTCCAGCTTGCAGTTCCACGCCCAAAATGGCGTTCCGCGATACTCGCTGCCCGGATTCCGAAACAGCTCTGGACTTAATTCCGGCTCGGTATTCCTTGGGTAAAGCAAGAGGCTCATCTCCTTATGTCTGTTCATAAAGCGCCGCCAATATGATCACTGCGGAAGTCTCCAGCCCAGCTCGTTGAACCACTGCCAGGTATCATGATGCCCGAAGGTGAAGAACAGTTCGCCGGGCTTTCCATCTCCCGGAAAAACTTCAATGACAACACGGTTCCAGTCGTTGTGCAGATCCACCGTGACAACGTCCTTGCTCCTGTGAATCGCTGGAACATACTGCTTGTCATCGTGCTCCGCCACAAGCTGACCGTTGATCCACACACGTTGCGGACGCGTTCCAGTGCTGACCATGCGAATATGCGGCATTGTCATAATGGCCCGGACATCGGCGGTATAGAACCAGTGCCCGACAGGTATCGGCGCAATACAGCCCGGCGCAGCGACAACCTGCGCGTCGCGGAAGCAGGCAATCTCCGGGCACTCGCCATCGGGCAGCTGATCCGCAGGAATGCGCAACCAGCGGTAGGGCTCAATCAAGCCAGCCTCGAGGGTCGTGCGCATGCCACCCATCAACAGGGTGATGTCCAACATGCTACGGCATGCTCTGTGTTCTCTTTCAGGCATATAAACTTGCAGTTCAATCCTGCATTCTTCTCCCGGCTTCAATGTACAGGATGCGGATTCCGGACTCACACGCCAGCCTTCCGGCACACCAAGGAGCAGCTCCGCGCTTACCGGCTGTTCATTCGCATTCGCCACATCCAGAATCAGCGTGTTCCTGGCGTTGTAATCCAGTGCTACCTGCTCAGGGTACTGCATGCGAATGACCAACGGACGGACACAGACCAAGCTTGTGCCTTCCCTCGCCGTGATCAGCTCATGCCTGCGGCACCAGACAGGCGTATCCCTGTGCTGCGCCGTTTCCGGCAAATCGTACAAGAGCATTGAAGTGCCATAGTATTTTACCACTTCGCACATCGTCTCGGCTACGAGCACGATAAAATCATCGACCGTATCCGGTTCATGCGTCGCGATGATGTTTTCGGAAAGCACAAGCTGGTTACCAATCGGCCTCGTCCATTTCTCCTCGATGCTTTCCGGGTTTATCATGCCAAGAATTGCTCCGAGTGTGGCGCAAGTGCAGTCCGCATCATATCCCAGCGAGGCCGCGATACAGATGCTCCTGCTGAAGTCGCCTCCGCCTGCCATCCACGCAAGCAGAATGAAACTCAGGTTGATTGTAACATCCGTCCAGTTCTGCGCATAATAGTGTTCCAGAATCAATTCGCGCACCACGGAAATGTCGTGATATTGATTCCACCAACGCATGGTATCTGTGAACGCAGATGTCATACGTCGATTATGTTTGATAAAGCCCAGACCGATTTGGATGAGCGTATCACGGTCGCTCTCCATAAAGGCGGCGCTCTCAATTGCCGTTAGAAAGATGCAGGCATCCACACCGTCGTCAAAATGATCGTTCAGCGCATCCTCACGGCACAGATGAGCAGCCAGTGCAGGGTCCCCCGGCGCAAGTCCGGCCCACAATTCACTGCGGATCGCAGCACCCATACCCGCACCAAACTTGTTGGTATACCGCCCGGACAGCGGCGGATACAGCCCTACAGAAAGATTCTTTGCGGCAACGCCGTATTCATCGGGATAGAACCGCAGATGATCGGACCAGCAGGCGGACAAATCCCGCGCGTTGACGGGCAAACCACGCCGCCGGATGACCTCCAGCGCAACCACCTGCAGGTCGATGTCATCATTGGCGACCATGCCCGTGGGCACAGGATCATAATAGGTAACCTCTTTCATTGTTTGCGCGCCTTCACGGGGCATGCCCAGGGTTCCGCCAATAGCTTTTCCCAGGTAGCAACCGTGAAGCTTATCCATATAGGTATGGAACGACAATTTCTTCATAAAACCTCTCATTTTTTACTAATCTGCAGAAGAACATAGCAATCCCAAATCTCTTTCCGCAGAACAGGATTTTTGTATGCGCACATCTGCATGCCGAACGGTTCGACACACACATGTTTTCACTTGAGGCAGGATTGTAAGGAGGCATATTCCATGATGAAATGAAAAGGGCGCCAGCAGCATGGAGCCGTTGGCGCCCTCCTTTCAGAGAAGCCCTGAAAAACAGGCTTCAATTCCAGCTCTTATGAAGATGCGAGAAATCAGAATCCCAGGCTCTTGGCAATTTCAATGCTTTCGGCCTGACGGCTGAGTTCGTTCTCCAGCAGCTTGGCGCTGCCCATCGCCAGCTCGTCAGAAACCATCTTGGCGACAGCGTTCTCAGCCTCTTCCTCGGTGTTCGCGAAAACAACCTTCGGGGAATTGTCATCAAAGTACTGCTCACACTTGCTCTTCAGCGCATTGATTTCATCGGAAGCGGACGGCTTGAAGCACAGCTCCGGATTGAAGCTGCCCGCCACATGGGTGACGCCTTCCTCAACCCACTCCAGATACATCTCGCCGGGATAACGTGCAGAAGAGCCATAGAAGGCAAGATACTCCTGCGTGTTCTTGTTCGACGCCGACTTCATGGCTGTGTAATCGGCAGAACGGGTGAAATTGCTCAGATAGCCGTCCGAGCAGAGCTTCTCGGCCATGCCCAGCTTGTTGGCAGGGAAGAACTTAAAGTTGCCATGGCTGATGTCCCAGTAGGTGCTCAGGGTGTCGTTGGCATAGGCCTCGGCAGCTTCGCCAATGTACACAGGCTTGCCCGCCTCGTCATAGTCCCAATGGATGCCCTGCAGACCGCAGTTGGTCGCACGGCAGAACTCGTCGGAACGGAGGTAATCAAGCAGTGCCACGGCACGCTCCGGATACTTGCAGTCCACATTGATAAAGTCGGAGGCGAACACGCCAAAGCCTTCAGGGCCGTCCTGACGGAGCAGACCATAGCAATACTGGAGTCCCTTGGGCATGTACATCTCAACGCCATCGCCGAAGGTGTCAATCACAGACTGCGTGAAGTCGTTGTGGTTGAAGCCCATGTTGCTCACGAGCACGGTGCCATTCTTGACCTTGTCGCAGTACTGGGAGATGGACAGCGTGAACAGTTCCGGATCGAGGATACCCATACGCCAGGCCTTGTTGTAGAAGCGCAGCGCGTCATAATAGTGGCTATCGGCATCGCCGAAGAGGTCGCCGTTCTCGACCAGACCCGTCAGTTCATCGGTATAAGAGTTCAGCTTGTGGCTCACAGACATGCCGTACGGGATCATGGCGACCCAGTGGGTACCCCAATCCGCCCAACCGGACAGCGCATAGATGTTATCGTCGCCGGTCTTTTCGCGGGCATAGTCCTGCATCTGCTTCATGACATCCAGCAGCACATCCTCGCTGAAGCTGTTGTTCTCATCCAGCAGAGCGGGCGCACCGATGGCCTGATAGATATCCCAACGGAAATGATAGCCATAGCCCACATCCTCAGAAGGAATAACCTCTCCGTTCATGTAGGTCGTGCTGGAAGGGATGAAATACACATGCTCGCCATTGCCGTAGAGGTTCTTGGACCAGTTCAGCGCATAGCTATCATGCACCTGATGGATATTGTCACCATACTGATCCAGATACGGCAGCATGTCCAGCGCAGCACCGGAATCAATCAGGTCATTGATCATGTTGGGATTCTCCAGAGAGAAGATGTCCGGCAAATCGCCGCCCGCAACCATGACCGCGAACTTCTCGCTGTCGTAACCGACAAACTCAATGGTGATGCCGGTTGCCTGCTTGATCAGTTCAATCTCGAGATTGTCCACAGTGCTGGCAGGTAGATCCTGCACACCGCAGCCAACAGTCAGGGTAATCGGTTCCTTGCTCAGACCATAGTTGTCCCAGGTCGAGGTGTAGCCATGCAGCACGTCAGCGCCCTCAGCAAAAGCTGCAGGCATGCACGCGAACAGCATGCACAAGGTCAGGAGATACGCCAGGTAACGTTTCATGAGATATGCCTCCTTTTCTATTTCTGCAAGGTGTCTATGCACCTTAACATTTCGGGAAAACCAGCAGCCATTATCCCTTAACCGCGCCCAGCATAACGCCCTTGGCGAAATACTTCTGGAGGAAGGGGTACACGAGCATGATTGGCAGCATGGAGAGGATGGTCGTGGCATTGCGCACAGCATCCGGCGTCATGTTCTGCTGGGCTGCATCCGAAATGTCTGCACCGGAAGCGGTTGCCTGAAGCATTGCGGATGCGATGGCGTCTGCCTGTTTGATGTAGTTGTACAGTGTCATCTGTACGGTTTGCAAATTGGAATCCTGAACGAGCAGGTAGTTGTCCTGATAGGAGTTCCACTGCCCCACGGCCTGATACAGCGCAACGGTTGCCAGAATCGGCTTGGACAACGGCAGAATAATCTGCGTGAACAGGACAAAGAAGCCTGCACCGTCGATCTTTGCCGCCTCCTCAAGCGAAGGGGGCAACGATTCAATGAATGCCTTGATCAGAATGGCGTAATATGCGCTGAACATGCAGGGAGCAACATAGACCCAGAAGTTGTTGTAGAGCCCATACAGCTTCATGGTCAGATACCAGGGAATCAGACCTCCGCCCACATACATGGTAATAATCGCAAAACGATAGAAGAATGTTCGCCCCGGCAGATTCTTCTGGGTGATCAGGTAGGCAAACATGGAGGAAAAGAACACGCATCCTAGGGTTGAAATCACAGTTCTGGCAATGGACACCAGCACACTGTGAATCAGGCTTCCGTCCCTGAGCACATCCTTGTATACATCAAACGTCGGATTCTTCGGGAAGAAGTAGACACTCTGCGTAACCTCCTCCTTTGGGGCAATCGAGTTGATGAATACATTCCAGAAGGGATAGAAACACAGCAGCATGAAGAGGGTTATCACCACAATGGAAACGACGTGGATGATTTTTTCGTCCCGCGTCTGACGAATCCGGTAGCCTCTATTGGTAGTCATCCTTTCACCCCCTTAAATGATCGAATATCCCCGGATCTTTTTGGAGGCGGCATTCGCGGAGAACAGCAGCATCAGCGAAATAGCCGACTTGACAATGCCGGCTGCGATGGCAAAGCTGTAATCGCCCTGCGCCACACCGAGGCGGTACGTCCACAGATCCAGCACCATCAGCGTGTCGGACACCATGGGAGAGTAGAACACAAAGTAATGGTCAAAGCCGTTAGACAGAAGATTGGAAATACTCAGCAGTAGCAGTACGAGGAACGTATCCCGCAGTCCAGGAAGCGTGACATGCCAGATCTGCTGCATGCGGGAAGCGCCGTCGATCTTCGCCGCCTCATACAGCGTATCATCAATACCGGCAATGGCAGCGCAATAGATGATGGAACTCCAGCCCAGCGATTTCCACTGATCCAGCACCGTGTGGAACGCCCATGCGGTATCCGGATTGCCCAGGAAGCCGATAAGCTGCTTTTGACCCGTTAGCGCCAGCACAGCCTTTGCCCACACACCGGAGTTACCGAAGATCATGTAGCAAACGCCGTAGACGACAATCCAGCTGATGAAGTTCGGAAACGTTGTAACCGTCTGTACGATTCTCAGATAGGTCTTGCTCCTGATCTCCGAGAACATGATGGCAACAATCATCGGCAGTGGCGCACAAAGCAAACCAAGCAGCGAAAGAGCCACCGTATTCCGGGTCACCCTCAGAACCTCGCTTCGTTCATTCCAAAGGCGAACGAAATTGTCAAGCCCCACGAACTTCTGCCGGGAGAAATCAAGACCAAAGGCAGGCTTGTACTTGAAAAGTGAAAGCCCCCATCCGGCAATCGGAACATAACAGAAGGCGAAAATATAGACTGCAAAACAGAGTGCCAAGACCAGCAGTCCAACCTGTTCTCTCCTGAGATGTGCTCTCTTTCCCGTCGTTTTCATGTTCATTCTGACAATCGCGTCTCCTTTCCCATCTGTCGTCTTCATGTATATCCTCGTTAATTTGAATAAATTTTACCACATAGGATTTGTTCACTTCAATTTGATATCTTGCCAATTATATGGAATTATTGCTCTCTTTTTATGCGCATTGTATCCTGCCCAGAGGGAAGGAAACTTCTGTATTTTTTAGGTTCTCGCATTCGTTCGTTTCACCCCGCATGCTTTCTTCCCTTCCAACTTGCTTCTTGACGGAGGATTCCATCCGCCTTAAAATAGAAGCAGCAATTGTGCTGTCACAGCCGAACCAGAAATGAACATGGATCACAGAGCAAGGAGCATGATGTGTATGAAAGACGAATCCCCCGTTACATTGAAGCACGAGAAGGGACGCACCTGCTGCCTTGATCTGTCAAAAGACTCCATCAACATTACGCCCATGCTGGACTACAACGTTCAGTCTCTGCCGATTTACAACATCACCTACGGTTACTATAAAACCGGAGCGAAACACTATACACAGCGCAGTTCATCCCTTCAGCTGTTTCAGGTATTCCTCACACACAAGGGTTCGGGGCGTTTTTTCATCGACAAGAAGGAATATACGATGCGAGAGGGCAGCGTAGCCTTCATGAATCTCGGCATACCCCATCGTTATGAAACTCAGGGTGATCTGTGGGAATACGAATGGGTAAACTTCTGGGGATATGGTCTCGACGCGTATTACAGCACCATCAACCCCGAGGGCTTTGCTATATACGACCTGAACGGCGATCAGCGGATTCCCTCGCTAATGAAGGAAATCTATGAAGGGACGCTATCCGTCAGCCTGAAGAATTACCTGCATATGGGATTCAAGATTCAGCAGCTTTTGGATGAGCTGGCACAGTTTGTCTCCGGCATCCAGCAGCGCACATCCTCCAATCAATACAATTTGTCTGCTGCAATCCGCTACGCTGATGAAAACTATATGCATCCCATTACCGTTCAGGATCTCGCCGACGTTGCCTCTTTGTCCAAGTACTACTTTATTCGCATATTCAACCGGCAAATGGGCATCACACCATACAAATATATCAACAGCGTCCGTCTCACAAAGGCCAAGCAGCTCTTGATTTCCACGAACATGACTGTTGACGAAATCGGTTGGAGCGTTGGCTATGAAGGCGCGCAGAATCTGATTCACGCCTTTAAGCAGGCTACAGGAACCACGCCCAATCAGTACCGCAATATTGTCAGAGAGGAATAGCGCATATCGTATCGCGCTGCGAAACGCATCTATGACCTGCGCAGTCTGACAATCAAGCCCATGCAGAGAGCCGTTCCAAAAAAGCACAACGCAAGAAGTCAACCCGCCAGGGCAGAACGGCATCGCTGAACAACTTATTTCCGCGTCCTTTCAGGGTCAAACATATTGTAGCAAGCAATGCCTCCTTCATGAATTTCGGATGCTATGCTTGTTGAGGGTGTCCCCCCCAATCCCCCCGAAACGAAAACCGATGGTTTTCGGCTGCGCTCCTGTGGAGCTTATGGGATACGCATCGAAATGCGAATTGGCAAAGGGGCCTCCTCCGGCACCGGTATGCACCCGTCCCTAAGGTCACTTCTTTTGTGCCTCTCTTTCGGTCAACGGAATCATTCTCTTCGCTTCATCCTCAAAACCCTTTGTCGCAGATCATCCGCCTGTTTTTTTGGTGATGATCCCCTCAATCTCAGCGTAATTCACATCGGCGTTCAGTTCGCACCAGATCGTATCCCACCGCATGTCACGTTTTCCGCTGTCCTCAATCTCCCATGAACGCTTCATGGCATTCACCTCTTTTTGAAGCCATAAAGGCAAACCCTGTTCAAGGCGGCTCTGATCATCATGCAATTTCGTTGCCCGTTCATCCCTCATCATCCGGCAATCACCCTTCCCAGCCTTTCGCTTGCTGTTTCCAGCAAAAGCTCAATGCCTACCGCTGCAACCTGAAGCAAAAGAATCGCCGCTTCACAGCACACGAATATCGCCACATCCGTCCACCGCTGCCCAATCGCCGCAACCACGCCAAGCACAATGCCCAGCAGCATCGCCAGTCCGATCACCACCGACGACAGGTTGGATGCCACCTTGAACAGAAGCAGCAGCAGCGTGACCGCCAGCCAGATCGGAAGAACCATCACCTTCACAATCCATCTCATCATCTTTACCTCACCTCTTGCCCTGATTGTAAAAAACTTCGCCTGTTTTCGCAAGGATACAAATAACAAGCCTCTCAGACGCATTTTCAGAATCGTCAGGGTGCAATTCCCTGTTCAGCGCTTCTGAAAATCGCTCTGAGAGGCTTATTTGGTTCGTGTCTTTTCCTTTATATTTTCCCTGTCTGTGTCCTCACGCAGAATCCGCTCGACGTTCTCCCGGACGACGAGCAGCTCCCGCATTTCATCGCGCGCAGTCCGATATGCCTGATAGCTCTGAGCCTTCTCCGATTTCAGCCGTTCGATCTCTGCTTTCAGCGCCTGACCGGATGGCAGCTTCTTCATGCCGTGCTCGTTGAAATACCGCTTTGCCTCACGCTGCATCGCAATCTCCGCTTCATGCGCTTCCAGAAAAGCGCGCGGATAGCCGAGACGCTTGTATTCCGCGAACACATCCTTCGTGCGCATGTAGCGGATGACCTGATTGCGCATTTCAGCCGCTTCCTTCATCTGCCTGTCCAGCGCCCGGCTTTGTTCCAGAAGTTCACGGACATGAATCGAGGCTTTATCCGCCCGTGCCCGCAACTCATCGACACCGGAAAACCCGTGTTCGCTCAGATAGGTAATCGTCTTTGCGAGCTGCTTCGCATTGAACACCTTGGCCCATCGCGCATAGCCCGCGCCCTTTCCGGCGTGCAGTTTGGCTTCGACATCGACCAGAAGGCTGACAGGCTTCTCCGTCCGCACAGCCTTTTGCTTCTTCGCAGGCGTATGTGCGCGGGTTCCGGCAATCACAGCGATCAGCGTTTCCTTCGTATATGCCTCACCCAGCGTATCAAGCCGGACGAATCGCTTCTGTCCGGCCTTGCGGAAGGAAGGCTGCTTGCCCCGCTTGATCTCGTATCCGTCGCTTTCAAGCAGGGCAAGAAGCGCTTCAAAGCTCCCCGGCTGTTTTTCCAGGGCGGCATCCACGGCGCTGCGCAGCAAATCGCGGTGCGAGAGCTTACGGCTGTCCCCCAGCCATTGGACATACGCTTTTCCGTGGCGCTCCGGCTGCTCGATGACAGACTTGCCGTGCTCCACGCAGATCATATCGGACAGGCGGCGAACGGTTAGATACGACCAGAAGAAATTGCGGAACTTGTGCGTACAGTCCAGCGATATGGCGTTCCAGATGATGTGATTGTGAATGTGATGCCTATCCACATGCGTTGAGACGATATACGCATGATTGCCCTTCAGGAAGCGGTCTGCAAACTCACAGCCCATCCGGTTGGCTTCCTCCGGCGTAATCTCTCCCGGCATAAAGGACTGCCGCATGTGATACGCGAGCACTTCATTCGGATACTCCCGCCCCGTGAGCGTCCTGTATTCGCGTCTGGACAGCACGAACTCGGCATCCGCTGTCTCCGGCGCACAGGCGAAGGAGGATACATACGCGCCGCCATTCGTCTTGGCCGGATTGGTCATGTAGTCTATACGCTTTTTGAGTGCCTGGCGTGGAGACTTTCCCTTCTGCCCGTGAATGGTCAGAATCGCTGTCGCCGCGATACGCATCCCCCTCTTTTCTTTGACCACCCAAGACGATGTATGGTCTTGATAAATCCCGACAAACCGCCTATAATAAGAATATGAAATGATGTGTTTTCAGGAAAGGAGGATTTGCATGAGCAATCAGGTGTATTCCCGTGATGAACTTCATGCGATGGTCACTCCGATTCTCCGCCGCTACAATGCCGCGTATGCGCTGTTGTTCGGCTCCTATGCCAGAAACGAGGCCACTCCCCAATCCGACATCGACCTCGTCGTCGTTGGAAAGGATTCTTTCAAGCCCTTTGACATCTTCGCCATTGCCGAAGATCTGCATGAATGCAGCGGCAAGGCCGTCGATGTGTATGAAATCCGCGAGGTCAAGCAGGATTCTCCCTTCTATCGCGCCATCATGTCCGAGGGGGTGATTCTTCAGTGAATCAGCCTGATAGCGTCCGTCTCAAAAAGATCATCGACATGGCAGGCAAGCTGCTGGGCTACATCCGTGAAAACCACATCTCGGAGGAACAGATTCTCAGTGACTATGCCGTCCAGTGGACGATTACCACCCCGCTTTACAACATCGGCGAGCACACCTATAACCTGTCCAAAGAGCTGAAGGCTGCGCATCCCGAAGTCCCGTGGAGCCAGATCGCCGGTATGCGCCATCGTCTGGTTCATCAGTATGAGGATACCAACTGGAGCATCATCAGCTACGTCATCTTCCACGAGCTTGAACCTTACATGAATCAGCTGACCGGCATTCTTTCTGACCTGTAACTGAATAGTCCGCGCACCGCTTCACGTCCGAAGCGATGCGCTTTTTCTTTCACTTTCCTGCCGTTCACGCAATCCTGCTCATCCTGTCCAGTATCCCATGCAGCCCCTCCCACAGTCGCTCCTGATTCTGGCAGACCTCCCAGACATCGACCTCGTAAATCTGCCCGCCCTCGTTCAGCCGTCTGGCCATCTGGTTGATATTATTGCTGGTATAGCGCATCAGCGAAACCAGCTCCTTCAGCTCCGGCAGATCCACGCGCACGACATACCCATCCAGCGCCATCTTGCGCAGATATGCGCTCATGTTCCGCGTGCCCAGCTGCGCCATCTTCTGCTCGATGAGTCCGCGCTCCTCCTCGGTCACATAGAACTGCAGCGGAACGGAGCGCTCAAGATTACGCGCCATCACCTCACCACCTCGTGCTTGCGCGCGGGCGCGGACTTCATGCGTTCCGTCTTCGGCGCTTTGAGCGCATCCATCACGGACGGACGCTGCGCTTCCCGCTCCGCCCGGCGCGCCATGTCGATGAAGCCGTCCAAAATGGCCGGATGGGAACTCACGACAAACACAAAGCGGTGATCGCCGCCCTTCTGCGGGTCGCCGGGGATGTCGAACCGGCTTGCC
>Ga0129315_1000950_pt1 | contig 14978 bp, 20 predicted proteins | sample Cm827metagenome_FD_94432 | JGI IMG/M metagenome (GOLD analysis project Ga0129315, IMG submission 94432) | Eastern black-and-white colobus group fecal microbial communities from Wisconsin, USA - Cm827 metagenome | ecosystem: Host-associated > Mammals > Digestive system > Large intestine > Fecal...
CCCGAAAAATGGTGTCATTTCCAGCAAATTACTTAATTTTGCACTGTCAATCACCTCTCTTACAAAGAGAAGTCCCGTCCGCTCAACAATTTCCCGATTACACTGCTTACAGCGATTTCAGTATCAGGCTGTTCGCCTTATCGACCGCCACGGTGTCGAGCGAGGCGAGATAAATCCGCGTGGTCTTCTCCGAATCGTGCCCCATCCCCTCGCTGATGACCGACAGCGGGATGTTCTTGCTCCGGGCGATGCTCGCCCATGTGTGACGCGCGACGTACATCGTCAGCGGAACGGACAAGCCCAACCTCTCGCCGATGATTTTCAGGGCGCGGTTCACGTTGTGTCCCGTGTTGATGTACTGCCTCCTTCCATCCGTACCGCTGCCGGGCTTGATGACGGGCAGCAGGTAGGCGGAGTCCGCCGCATGGTACTTGTCCGCAATCTCTTTCATGCACCGTTCCCACCTTACATGGAGCTGCTGCCCGGTCTTGCGACGGCGGTAGGAAAGGATTCCGCTGTTCAAGTCCGATTTTTTCAGGTATGCCATATCCACGAACGACATTCCGCGGGTGTAGAACGAGAAGAGGAACATGTCGCGGGCGAAATCGAGGACGGGATTCAATGACAAGTCCATATCCCTGATTTGCCGGACAACTTTCAGTGGCACGGCTCGCTTGGCGGTCTTCTCCACACCGGTATAGACGTGCCTGAACGGGAAACGCTGCGCGGTGAGGTTCCTCTCCACGGCGCGGTTATAGACCGCCCGGAGGTTGCGCATGTAGAACGACGAGCTGTTGGGGCTTACGCCGCTTGCTTTCAGGTACGCCTCGTATGCCTGCACCGTATCGGAATCCATCTCCCCGAAAGAAATGTCCGCATCGTTGCTGCCGTTGCCGCTGTCGCCGTCATCATCGGCTGTCCGGCTCGCCAGGAACCGCCGGAAGCTGTTCATCGCCGAGGTATAAGTTTCCGATGTGCGTGTCTTGCCGAGCCGTTTCAGCCGGGCGATGACCTCCTCCATGAAGCCGAAGAAAGTCTGCGCTTCTGCCTGTTCTTGGAACATCCTTGCCACATCGTCTGCCGTGTAATCTTCATTACCGCTTTCCAGTTTTGCGATAATGGCGTTCAACCGTCTGATGTCACGCTCCATGCCCTCCCTGACGGTATGGAGAAATGCGTCCCTGCCGCCTCCGGCGGTGGTTGTCACGCTTTGCTTTTTGCCGTCCCATTCATCCTTAAGAACACGGTAGCCCGTCCTGATTTGGCGGGCTACACGCTTGTGGATGATTTGGTAGTAGATTGCGCCCTCCGCGTCCTCCCGGACGGAAGGGCGGTACTTGGTTCTTACCGTCGCCATAATTGCCGCTTCAGGTCTGTTGTGATACCGATTGCCGTTTTTCCCATTCAGCCCGCATCTCCCTTGAAAGCTCCGCAATCTCCCGGCTCAACCGCACAAGGTCGATGGTGTGCTTCTCCAACTTGTAGAGCAACGCCATCGCCTTTTTCTCCGAGAAACGGATGCGCAGTTCCTTGACGACTTGGTTGTAGTTCGTGCCTATGCCACGGAACTGCGCGTGAAAATCCGACAGTTTGGTGTAGTATTCTGCCATCGCCTTGTCCACTTTCAGCACCTTGAACTTCTGCCCGAAGAAATGCGCCTTGAGAAAGACGGCTTTCGCATACACCTGCGATTCCTCATACATCGTGAGGAACCGGTTACATTCCACATCGTCGAAGCGCACCATCACGCAGTGCGTCTTCTGGTTCAACTTGGGATTTCGTCCACGCATCTTCGGCTGCGCTCGGCATAGCTCAAACGAGTTTGGCTCTGCACTCGCTTGCGCGAACATTCTCCCGTACTTGCTGTTCTTTTTCATCTTTTTGTTCTTTTGATTTAAAGTTTATCAATTGCCTAATCTCCGATTAAAGAACCCCGAAATTATCTGACAGCGGAGGATAATTCAGCCCACGGCAGTGCAGGGATTTTCAGTTACCGGGAAAGCCCCGGAGTAACACCGTGTCGCAGAAGCGACCATGCTTCAATAAGAAAAATACGAAATAAGGATACCATCATATAGAGGCGGAGTTTCCATAACCACAGGCAAAGGTAGTCCGTGTTCTTATCAGCCGTGCAAGGTCTGGCCCTTCGGGTTTCGTGGAAAAATCTTCCGCGCCCCGAGGGGCTTGCGGTATTTTTCCCGAAAACCTTGCACGGCTGGAACACGACCTTTCAAGCCTGTAGTTATGGGAACTCCGGCCCCATAAGCCGGAATAACAAAAAAATAAGATGGTATGTCAGAAGCAACAAAGAACAAGTACACCCTTGAAACCCTGCTGCCGTTGAATGTGTCATACGACAGGGATCATATCCTCAGACAGCAGGATGTGGATATGGTGAACAGGCTCGTGGAAGTCATTGAAGGCTCACGCTCAAGCCTCACACCTAAGGTCGGAGACAGGATGCGTCATGTTGACCGAGACGGAGATTTCTACGGATATGCACTGCTTGAAAATCGCAGAGTTGACGGAATGTCGGTATGCCTTGCACCATACGTGCCGTTTGTAGGTATCGGCGATCCTGATATATGGCTCAGTGTAAGCGGAGGGCCGTTCACAAGCATCGATCCCGCCGAAATGAAGTTCAACGGCTGGGAGGACGGAGTGTTCAGCGCATGGGGACATTGCGGACCGTGCGCCAACGGAAGCGTGAGATTCATGGCGAAGGTCGCCAAATGGGAATACTCTGACCCGGAACCGCTCTATGGGGATTTCACCACCGAGACATGGCGCAAACTCTATGTCCGCATCAACGAGAACCATGAATCCCGCTACCGGTATGTCGCCGACGGAACAGCCTTCCGTGACGATGCCGACTTCGACAGGTTCAAGAAGAACTATGAAGCGACAGTTTTCAATCATTCTGAATCCATGCTGGTGGTATGGTGCTTCCGGGATAAGACCGAATTCCTGCCGGAAGATGAATGGAACCGACTGGTTTTGCCCATGCAGGAGCGGACGTATAACGGATAACCCGTGAAGGTCAAGATAAAAAAAGATATGGAGCGCCATATCACCACATTCTACCGCATAGAACTACCACCGATAACTTACTAAAACCATACGATATGCAGACAACAACAGCAACACATGCAGGCGGCAATGCCGACCTGCTTTCTGGTATTCTCGGAGTGGAAATCCGGAACGAGGAGAAGATAACGGCACAGGACAGGCTCTTTTGCGAAAAGCAGCAGGAAATGCTGTACAATGCGCCCGAACAGATAGACCAATGGTACGGCATCTTCACAAAAGAGGCCGAGAAATACCGTGAAAGCCACAGGATAAGCTACAAGGAGAACGGCGAAATCAGACACCCTTATTCAACAGCCGATTCCGAGTATAAGAACTATACCGTCCACACGTTCAAGCCATTCAAGGTCATCAACGAACTTGTATCATCGAATCTTAACGCCAACAAGGGGTTTGCCCAAAGTATAATCGGATATTTCAACCGCACATACAATGTGTCGGTACCGGTTCCCGAAATAAACGGGAACACTCTTAAAATGGGTTCTCGTCCGCATTACATGACGTATGTGGATGCGGTGATAGAGCATCTTGGAGGACGCAGTTTCCGAAAGACCGCCGAGGAGGAACTCATCAAACGCTTCCATCAACTTGTGAAGCCAAACCGTTGGAGCAAGGTCAAGCCGGAACTGAAAGGCGACAAGATTTCATTTCCTAACATCATTGCCTTCGATAGTTTCTATTACGAATACAAGCGCACAAACCATGTGCATTACAACGATTGCGAGAAGATATCAACTCTCTGCGAGGGAATCGCTTTCGGCTCTGACGATGTGCTGTGTGGAGACTCCAAAATGGTTATACGCCTGAATCAGGATAATGTGGATATATCAGGCTGGTATGACCTCACAACGGTCAACGCCACCGGGATTAAGTTCTTCCGTAACGGGCGCGTGGATGTCAGATTCCAAAATAGAGAGGCGGCAAGCCTGTGTTTCAACCGTCTCCGCCTTGACGAACTGCGGTTACAGGAGGAGTAGACAATCATAACAGAGAACAGACAGCAGGAAGCACGGATATCGGCAACGGTGTCCGTGCTTCCCCATTTATAACCATATCCCAAGACGATCATGTACGCCATCATACCCCAACAGATTCCCCCGAACAAGCGGGAGGAGATAAACGAGAAGATACTTTTCTGCATAGATTCCGGCAAGGACACCATACCGGCGGAGAGTATCTACAACTGCTATACCGGCATAGGAGGGTTGCATAATCTGAGACGTGCCGATTACAGCAGCTACAACGAGTATGCCGAGGCAAAGCGGGAGTTCGAGATGGGCCAGTTCTTCACGCCCCATGAGATATGCCGCGATATGGTGGATATGCTTTCACCACAACCGTCGGAAATGATACTCGACATGTGCTGCGGCATGGGAAACTTCTTCAACCACCTGCCTAACCAGCGCAACGCGCACGGGTTTGACATAGACCCCAAGGCGGTTGCGGTAGCAAGACATCTCTACCCCGATGCGGACATAAAGCAATGCGACATACAGCAGTTCACACCGGAGAGCCGGTACGATGTGATAATCGGCAATCCCCCTTTCAACCTCAAATTCGGTATCAAAGTATCGCAGGTCTACTATATAGACAAGGCATACGATGCGTTGAATCCGGCCGGGATACTTATGCTGATTGTCCCCGCATCTTTCCTCCAAAGCGAGTTCTGGGAGAAATCGAAAGTCAGGGCCGTAAACGCGCAGTTCTCGTTCATAGGACAGACCCTGCTTGACCCTGACGCCTTCGCATCGCTCGGTGTCCGCAATTTCGGCACAAAGATAATGGTGTTCCTGCGTCACTCCCGACACATTGACATGCGACCTTACAATGCTGACGATTTTGTGAGCGCGGAAGAACTGAAACAGCGCATAACTGACGCAAGGGCGATGAAAGCCAGGCTCAAACTGCCGCTCATGCAGGAGACCAATGCCGTATGCCGTGAGGAACTTGAACGGTTCGAGTACAGGCTCGCCAAATACATGTATGAACTGAAAGCCCACAAGAGGTTGAACCGACACATAGACAAGGCATTGGAACTCGTAGCAAAATTCCGTAACCAGAAACCACCGGAGAACTGCACGCAGGCCGAGCGTGACGAATGGGAACGAAAGAAACTTACTCCGAACAAGGTGCTGTCAGTCATACGACGGTATATCCGTAACCAGGACACCATACGCCGAAAGGAAATAGCGCTCGTAAAGACATCCTACGGATTCAAGCTCAAGGCATACGCGCCACGTCTTCTTGACAAGGACGGCCACAATGCCGCAGGCATCAACGGCCTGATATTGAAACGTACTGAACTGCCTATGCCGGAAAACCCGACAGAGGCGAACTTACGCCAACATAAGGTTGCAATGCGGCTGATACGCAAAAAGCGGCACAGATATAGTCTTCAGAGCCGGACATTCGACAGCATGGAGCCGCTGCCGGAACTGGCCGAATATCTTGACAGGGCGACTTTCGTGAACAAGGACATGGATGTGTGCGAGTTCACCAACTTGCAAAAGCACGACCTGAACCTCGTGTTGCAGAAACGGTACGCCTTGCTCAACTGGCAGCAGGGATCCGGCAAGACAGCGGCAGTTTATCAGAGGGCTAAGTATCTGTTGAAATTCAACAAGGTCCGGAATGTCATTGTCCTCGCCCCGGCCATCGCCACGAACATGACATGGGAGCCGTTTCTGAGAAACAACCGCGAACCATACAGATTGCTGCGGAGCTATACCGATTTTGAGAATATCCCCGCCGGAACATTCCTGATAGTATCGACCTCCATGCTCTGCAAGCTGAAACGCTATCTCATGAAGTTCATCAAGCTATCGGCACGGAGGCTGTGCCTCATATTCGACGAATCGGATGAGATTACCAATCCCGTATCTCAGAGGACGAGATACATACTCGCCATATTCCGCAGGGTGAAATACAAGATCCTTGACACCGGCACCACTACCCGGAACAATATAACGGAACTTTACAGCCAGTTCGAGCTGCTGTATAACAATTCGGTCAACATGACCTGTTGGAGTCCACGGGTATATAAACAGAACCGCGATAAGGAGATTGAGAGCGACAGCAACGACTGGTATGGAGAACCGTTCCCGGCTTTCAGGGGGCATGTGCTCTTCAAGTCGTGCCATTGTCCCGGAAAAGCGACAGTGTTCGGGATTGAGAAGCAGAACCAGGACATTTATAACAAGGACACGCTTTTCGAGCTTATAGGCAAGACCATCATCACGCGCAAGTTCAGGGATTTCGCCGGAGAGAAATATGATGTCAGGACGCAGACCGTCACACCTTCACCGGGAGAACGGGAGGTCTACCGTATGATAATAGAGGAATTCTGCCGTATATGCGAGCTTTACTACAACAGCACTGGCGATACGAAGAAGGATGCGGGGCTTCGGCTCATGCGCCAGATCAAGCTGCTGATAAAAGCCTGCTCGGTCCCGCATCTTATCGAGGGATATTACGGTGATGAATATCCGGGTAAGGTCCACCACATAGGCCGTATGATACGCCGGACAAAGGGGAAGGTCGCCGTTGGATGCACATCTATTTCCGCCTATGAGATGTATGCCGGGTACATAAAGGAATATTTTCCGGACAGACCGGTATTCACCGTTACAGGAGCCATACCCTTCAAGAAACGGCAGGCCATCGTCAGCGAGTTCGACTCCACAATCAACGGTGTCCTCGTATGCACGCAGCAGTCTTTGAGCAGCTCGGTCAACATTCCCTCTTGCAACCAGATAATACTTGAATCCCTGCAATGGAACATCCCTAAGATGGAGCAGTTCTATTTCCGCTTCATACGTTTGGACTCAAAAGACAAAAAGAAGGTGCATTTCGTGACATACGAGGATTCGGTGGAGCAGAACCTGATGGCGTTGGTGCTCACCAAGGAGCGTCTTAACGAGTTCATCAAGTGCGGTGAGGTCAAGGAACAGGCGGAGATATTCAACGAGTTCGACATATCCATGTCGGTGATCGACAGCCTGCTCAGGCGTGAGACAGATGCCGAAGGCAAAGTGAGGATAAGCTGGGGTCGCCAGCTGGTAACGTGATAATCAAAGGAATAATGAAAACATGCAATCCGTGGCATCCATTCCCACAGGCAAAGGTAGGCCGTGTCCCTTTCGGCAGTGCAAGGTCGGGCCGCAAGCGGTTTACGGGAAAATCATCCTCGCCGGAGGCTCCGGTATTTTCCCGTAAAACCCTGCACAGCCGGGACACGCACCTTTTGATGCCTGTGGAATGGAACCCACGGGTTCCACGAAACATAATTATAAAAATGGAAAGAATGAATCTCAACGAGGCTGAACTGACGGTAACGACGCAGTACATGATAGACATATCCCAAAGGACAGACTACAACATGACGCTGAGCGATTACGGCGACATGCAGGAATTCCTGTGCTGTTGCTCGGAACTGTTCCCGCAGGAACGGCATCCGCAATACAGATATGTGGCATGGGACAACATACCGTCCATATTGATAAACCGTGAATGGCTGTGTCCCAACTTCTTCGACATAAGGGATGCTTTCGACCAGCTCGATGACGAGGATATGGAGGATTTCGAGAGATGGTGCGCCAGATACGGATATGACCTGAGAACCGACAATCCGCACCTGCTTGTGGCGCATTACAGGAACATGTACGGCGACAATGTGAGCTACAATGCCGAGTGTTATCTGCCTGATACGGATAACGAAAGCAGTTCTCATATCTGTTACCCAGAAGGCTGGTTCGACCAAAACTTGCTGAGGCAGGAGATATTCGGTGACAATTACGATTAAAGACGAGGAATCATGAGAATCAACCATCTGTCACCGCTGTATCCGACCGACCCGCGCGTGCACCGTGCCTATTCGGAGATACTCAACATCGTCCTGCTCTCACGGCATATCATGGATGTCAGCAGGATGCTCATCGAGAGGAATGTCCGGCACGAGTACGGGTCGTTGTCGGGTCATTTCCACTGGTCGTTCAGGAACGACTGCTTCACACTGTGGCAAAGAACCGGATACAACCACCATACCTGTTTTCCGCAGAGGGTGATAGCCGTGCATTTCGGAACCATCGCCGCAAAGAACAAGGAGATTGATAATGTATCATTGAATTAAAACAACGGATATGAGTCATCAGATAATCACAAAAATGACATACAATGCCTCGACGCACCATATCGAGACTTGGCAGCACTCAAACAACGTCTGGCCCAGAACCGACTATTTCTATGCCATGGATGTCGGAACCGATGAAAAGATGTTCCAGTTCATAAAATTTATTGCCGAACGTTCATGGCAGGGGCGCAAATGGCGAAGGCAGTTTGAGATACTTTTCAAAGAATATCCGGAATTATGTAGAGATTCGTATGTGAATGAGCTTATAGGCAAATCTTGGACGGAACGCTGCGCTATAAGACGCAAATATGAAGAACTGGCTGAAAGCAAACGCGGAGAGATAGTCGCCCGATTCAAGCAACTTGTGAAAATAAAATAGATGCCATGAAAAGTGTGACGATATCCAACCGCGAGATAGCGACTATGGCTTTCGACAGGTTGTGCAAGGAAAATAAAACGGATGCCGCCATAAGGCTCGCCCATGCGATGCTGCACTCACAGTCGATATGCCTCGGACTGGGCGATATGGAATGGGATATAGACCTCACCATCCAGAAATGCGGTGGTGAACCGAGGACAAACTACTGCGGATATGCGGCACGTTTCCATTTCTCACGGGAAACGGAGATGTCGGAACACAGATACCGCAGCATAAGAAACGAAATATACGGTGAATGATATGGAAAGAGAGAATAAAGGACTGACAATGGATTTCATCAGATCTGTAATGGAGGACTCATATACCCTTGTATGGGTCAATTATGATGACAATCTAAACGAGAACCTTGATGTCATAGAGACTTGCATGAAAGAAAAAAGTGCAATGACCCTGCATGACAAGACTGACGACTGGTATCGGGATGCCAGATGGCACGGTGTCAGTCAGATTTTGGAGGATATCAAGTCAAGTTGTATCAACGACGGCTTTGACGAGGATGCCGTGGAGGAATTCATGGATTACAACAGGGATGATATAGTGAACATTATCTACGAGCGTGACGATTCGGACGCACTCGGAGGACTGTTGAAGAATACGGACGATATTCCGGTTCGGATCGAGATGCTTTCCAACTATGACTGTATCAACTCGCATTGGCTGGAATCGCAGGGCGGATATGTGTATCCCGACTCGTATTTCGGCGATATGGTGGACGCGCTTAACCTCAATCCTGCAAAGGTAAAAAGGTTCCTGACAGAGAAAGGGATTACCGTTTATGGCAGGTGCCATTACCGGAAATCGCGTGACGGTAAGGAACTTGTATCATACGAAGATTTCTACCGGGAGCTTGTCAACTCATGCTGTGGGGCCAATCTGCTGACCTATATAGGAAAGATAAATCTCAAGGAACTTTATGAGTCCGGTTTCTCGGTGGCAAAGGTTACAATTCCGAAAGACAACTGTTGCGGTATATTCAGTTCTATGTACGGCGGTGGAAGCGTGCTTGACATGAAACTGCGGGAGAATGTGACCCTTGAATTGAAAATCGAGGATTACCACGGCCATCGCCTGTTGATTGACAACCCACGAAAGAAATATGACTACTCGATAGGACAAATGTACGGCGTAAGTGATTCTTTCTTCGGTGAGACAGTGAAACTTACGCCTGCCAATCAGGGAACTGCATAACAAACTAAATATTTACCACATGAAAGATTTCAGTAAACAACTTGAAAATCTCCGTAAGGAGATTACCGAGGCGATCATAGGATTGCTTCGCAGACACGGACTGACGGAACTGAAATTCCCGGAGTCCGGCACAGTTCCCAATGCACCGGATTCTGTATATGTCATATTCTTTGACGATGACGGAGATCCGTTCGAGTGCATCATCACAAAAGTTTCGGTAATGGGTAACTCTTTATACCTGACCGCGAGAGAAAAGCATGACGGTTACATATTCCAAACCGAAAGCCAATTCGACCTTTCAATTCGCAGTCCGATATGGCTCAACGAAATCCTGCTTGCGGCACAGACACTGCTTGAACCCGAAAATGAACCCTCAGAAACATAAGAGCTATGGCAACAGCAACAGACATGAACAAGCATATATGGGAGGGCTGGACTGTCGGAATGTTCATTTCCGAACTTGCTCCTATTGTGGAGATGATTATGGCGGGACAGAGCTGGCGGAGACCTTTCACTTCTAAGGCGGAACTTTCCGACTGGTGCAAGGAAAACCAGCCATTCTATAAGAAGCGCATCCCTGCGGTGAATAACCATTTCGCAAAAATGTACAACCTTAAATGACACGGATATGGATATAGTAGATTTGATTTCGATAACCTGTTCCTGCGACGGACAGACCGCACAGGAATATCTCAAAGCCGAGGTACGGCATCTTCAGGAATTGCAGGAACTGGGCGACCTGCGTGAAGGAGATCTGTATGCCGCTTGCAGCAATCTCGGCATAGAAGACGACTATGTGGAGTATTTCATCAACCGCGTGGCCATGGCTTGACGCACAAAACTTAACGATATGACCTACTTTCAGAACATCAGCAGTCTGGCGGACCTGAAAAAGAAGTACCGCCGGCTCGCAATCGACAACCATCCCGACAAGGGTGGCAGCACCGAAACAATGCAGCGCATCAACTCCGAGTTCGAGAAGCTGTTCGCCGTATGGAATGATGTCCCGGTATCAACGTCATCGGACATTAACGGATACGAGAACGACTATGGCGGAGCATCCGCCGGGGAATACACCCGCTATGTCTACAACGAATACCGGTGGCGAGGCAGCAACTACAATGGACAGTCCTCACGGGAAATCGTGGAGATAATCCGTAGCTGGCTCAAGGAGACCTATCCGAGATACAGGTTCTCGGTAAGGCGCGACGGGTACAGCTCCATCCATGTGACACTGATGAGCGCCGATTTCGAGGCGTTCTCAAAAGAGTCCGGATATATCCACTGTTCCATCAATCATTACCGGGTTGAACGAGAAAAGGGGTTGACAGACCGTGCCCGTGAGGTGATGACCAACGTCAGGGATTTTGTCATGTCATACAACTATGACAACAGCGACCCTATGACCGACTACTTCTGCACCAACTTCTATCTGACTTTGGGCATTGGTAAATGGAGCAATCCCTACAAGGTAGTGCTTCCTAAACTCGGCATGAAAGGCCCGAAGCCAAAGACATTCAGGCATCCCGAAGGCGCGACGCATAAGGCTATCCGGCAGGCTCTTGAAAAAGGCCGTTTCGACTTTATAGAGAGCCGGCGGCATTCCGGCTACAAGGTATATGGCTCGGATCACTACGGCTCAAAGGGCGAACATTACTTCTGGCCGAAGCAGTATTCAAGCGCCAAGTCAGCACAGAAGCGCATAGACAAACTGGAAAAGGCCGGCATAGTCTGCAAGCTGACCGGATATAACGGCGGCTGTATCCGCTTCATCGGCTATACTCCCGAAACGGAACGTATGCTCCGGCAGGAAGAGCAGGAATACAACGAAGCCCGCGAGAAATGGGAGTTGGAAAACGGCCCTTTGTGTCCGGCTTCGGCATAAATAAATCATGGTACAGGAGGCGGATAACACTATCTTACTCCTGTACCATTTAATCACTGAAAAAAAGATATACAATATACGATTATGAAAACCAAGGTTATCAAATACGATAAGAGCGGCAACAAGGTTATAAATGCCTTTCTTGAACTTGGACCTGTCGCCGAGAACGTGTTCAAGGCGTTCTATAAGCCGGCGGAATATGGAGGACCGCAGCAAGACCTGTTTACGGTCGTGTTCCATATCAATGATGTCTATTTCTCTATCGGAAACACTTCCCGTGTGTATCTTGAACGCGATGAAAACTGCAAGCGTCTGGCCGAAAGATGCCGTACATGGATACAGGACGTTATGGAACGTGTTGGGCGCCATGATTATATACGGCTATTGGAAATACGGGTGTTTGAAATGCTCGGTATGGATACCGCACCGTTATGGCAGTCCCGCGAAATTGCAGAGAATCGCCGTAAAGGGGGAGGCTCGGATGCGTGAGGAGAAAGCGAGGGAGGAAAGAATCAGGCGCGAGAAGGAACATGATGAAATGCTTGATGAGCAGAAACGCAGGTTCCTTTCCGGTGAAAAGATTCAGCCGGAACACTTCCTTGAACTTGCGAAACGTGACGGATTTGAGATTCATATAAGAACGAAAGGGACATTCGCAAAATCCGTCAGGATGCTTGATAGAAATGGAACCATACACTATGTCAAAGCCAAAGGCCAAAGAAAACCTGACTTCACGGGATGTCAAAATGCAATAGAGAGCTATCTGAGACTTTTGTTGTCCGAAAGGATTGAACAGAGGCTTATGGAATGTGGAGTATCTTCCGATTTATGGAAGCAGGTAAGCGACAGTCATAAGAGAATCATCATTCCAATCGGATTGTATATAGAACCATCCGAGCGAAGCAGCATATTAAACGAGGTCGCCTGCAAGTTGGCGGATTTGACTCTTGTTAAGAAGCATGGGATTCCTCTTGAAGATATGTGTAATGAGAATGGGGAGTTCGTTGAACCTTATCAAGAAGAGTTCAATTCTCTTTATGACCGAATTGAAAATGCGTTGACCGATAATTGATTATTCTATGGCACAGGAGAACATGGGCGGCTGGATGGAATATGCCCGCGAATATGCGAAAGCCCAGCGGGAGATGAAAATCGAGAAATGGGTATGTATCACCATCGAATACCGAACGAAGGAACGGCAACGGATTGTTTTGTTCCGTTATGACCTTCCGCGTGATGTATATGAACGACGCCAATGGGTTGTCAGATGGCGCCATGCCCGGCTCCTGTGCCAATATCCCAAAGAGGACGTTCAGACATATTTCTCATATTATGACAGGTGCACCGGTTTAAGTATGGATTTCGGCTCAGCCCTTTCCAGATTATCAGCGGTTAAGGCTCAAATCACCATCGCCAGACGCAAAGAACAGGAATATCTTGAATACCAGCGGCAGAACAATATGTTCTTCAATGAGGCGGAAGATGAAATACTTGCAAAATTCCACCGGAAACTTCAAGCCAATATTGAAAAATATGCCGAACTTGAAAGAGTGGTTATGCTATCGGTTCAAAATGTGAGGCTACAATGAGTCCAAGATCACTTCCGGGGATGATTCCATCTTTGAAAACGCAAACAGTTTCATACCGAGGTCTTTTATTGAGGCTCCTATGTGGTAAAGAGTGTCATCAATTACCATAAAATCTTATTCAGTTCTTTCTTCAGATACATATTCTTACGGGACTTGTTGCTGTTTTGCGTATCTGTATGAACGGATTCTCTCCTTGAAGTTTTTGCGAAGACATTCGCTGTATACCCATGGCTCTATGCCGTGATAGTCGCCTGTGTTTAGCAAATCGAGTATGTTGGGCAAATAGCTGCCGTCAAAGCCCTTGAGCACCAACACGTTGTGATGCGTATCCAGTGTTACCGTCACTGTGTCATTGAGGATGGCGGGAGTAGCGTCGGTTCGCCAGTTCACCGGATTTATTGCGATTACATTGGGCTCAGCCACAACGGGCTTGGTGTATTTCACATCCGAAACGGAGTTGTAGCATATTATCACGCCGGTGTCGAGCGAGTCTCTTGCACCGACTATCCAAGGTGCTTCCTCTACATCATCGGGAGTGACCTTGTATCCGAGAACATAAGCGGCCACCATCCGGCTTCTGACAGACTCGGGCATTACTTTGAGGAGTTCGACAACAGACTTGCCTCCCTGACTGAATCCGGCAAGGATGAAGGGACGGTCGTCGTTATGAGTTGAGAGATAATGTTGGAAAGCGCTATGGATGTCTTTGAAGGAAACATCCTTATATCTGCGCACAATGGTGTCCTCGTTGAGTGTGGCCCAGGTGTCAAGTGTGATATGGCGATAATACGGGGAGACGAAATTATTGCCGTCAGCCATATAATCCGCCACCGCATTCATCTCGGTTGCCATGTCATCGAGATGCTTACGGTTGGTAATGTCGGCATAATGGCATATTGCTCCGTCGGGGGTAGTCCAGTCAAATTCCCACGTTGAAGGGATGTAGAACACATCGGCCCCTTTGCCATCGGTGTCGTTGAGATATGAAACCCACATGTCCGAATCTGTATAATCCGGAGCCGGTGGAGTATATTGAAGAGGAGCTTTGGAAATATCATTGCTTCCGTAGACCATCAACAGACCTGCGGAGGCAATGAAGATTATGTTTAATAGAATTTTCACTTACCGATCACAAGAAGTTCTCATTGTCTGCTTTGAACGTGACGGAAAACACTACCTTTCCGGTGTTTACATTAGTCACCACAAAAGTGTATGTGCCTTTCCAAACCTCACCTTCAAGCGATTTGACCGCTTTTTCGCATGCTGCTTTCACTTGTTTGTCGCACTCCTCTACCGAGCCTTTCTTGGTGAAGTGGAGTTCGGTGATATCGAGAACCGATTTGAAAGCACTTTCGATCTTGGTCATGTCTGCCAAGAAACCGGGTGACGAAGACTCGATTGCGTCGAAGCCGCAGGAATAGATGACGTCTGAGGGTTCGTCATCATCGCTGCATGCGGTGAAGGTGAACGAAAGGATGGCGATTGCCATCATTGCCATTATGGCCGACAGTTTTTTGATTGATTTTTCCATTTTTTATAAAGGGAGGTTCTAAAAATTGGTTTTAATGGCACAGATAAGACAGAACCTCTTTTAGCCTTATCAGCTCCATTAGTTTAGGTGCAAACTATAGGGAGGTTCTAAAAATTGTTTTTTGACGGCGC
>Ga0129315_1000954_pt1 | contig 14892 bp, 15 predicted proteins | sample Cm827metagenome_FD_94432 | JGI IMG/M metagenome (GOLD analysis project Ga0129315, IMG submission 94432) | Eastern black-and-white colobus group fecal microbial communities from Wisconsin, USA - Cm827 metagenome | ecosystem: Host-associated > Mammals > Digestive system > Large intestine > Fecal...
CGCACATTAGCGCTGATTTACCTTGTCAGGATGCCTGCCAGATGCAGGTTGCCTGGTTAAACGATCAGCAACCATTACTGGTGATGTTTCTTGCTGATGGTGCAGGCAGCGTCTCGCAGGGTGGCGAAGGCGCGATGCTCGCCGTCAATGAAGCGATGGCTTATATGTCGCAAAAAGTGCAGGGTGGGGAATTGGGGCTTAATGATATCCTCGCCACGGATATTGTGCTGACTATTCGTCAGCGACTTTTTGCCGAGGCAGAGGCCAAAGAATTAGCGGTTCGCGATTTTGCCTGCACGTTTCTGGGATTGATTTCATCGGCTAATGGCACCTTGATTATGCAGATTGGCGATGGCGGCGTGGTGGTGGATTTTGGTCACGGTCTGCAATTGCCGCTTACGCCGATGGTGGGTGAATATGCCAATATGACGCACTTCATTACCGATGAAGATGCCGTTTCCAGACTGGAAACTTTCACCAGCACTGAGCGTGTGCATAAAGTTGCAGCATTTACGGATGGTATCCAGCGACTGGCGTTAAATATGTTGGATAATTCTCCGCATGTGCCTTTCTTTACCCCGTTTTTCAATGGACTGGCGTCAGCAACGCAGGAACAACTCGATTTATTACCTGAATTGTTAAAGCAGTTTTTGTCCAGCCCAGCGGTAAACGAGCGTACCGATGATGATAAAACGTTAGCACTGGCGCTGTGGTTACCATGAAACCCACTTTATATACTGCTACTGGTGAGTGCGTTACGCCAGGCCGTGAACTGGGCAAAGGCGGTGAAGGCGCGGTTTATGATATCAATGAGTTTGTCGATAGCGTCGCCAAGATTTATCACACGCCGCCACCCGCCTTAAAACAGGACAAACTTGCCTTTATGGCTGCGACAGCTGACGCGCAATTGTTGAATTATGTCGCCTGGCCGCAGGCAACGCTTCACGGTGGACGAGGCGGAAAAGTTATCGGTTTTATGATGCCAAAAGTTTCTGGTAAAGAACCGATTCATATGATCTATAGCCCGGCACATCGTCGTCAACGTTACCCTCATTGTGCGTGGGATTTTCTACTCTATGTTGCGCGCAATATTGCTTCATCTTTTGCTACGGTTCACGAGCACGGGCACGTCGTGGGTGACGTAAACCAGAACAGTTTTATGGTAGGTCGCGACAGCAAAGTGGTACTGATTGATAGCGACTCCTTTCAGATTAACGCCAATGGCACACTGCATTTATGCGAAGTCGGCGTGTCGCATTTTACGCCGCCAGAGCTACAAACCTTGTCGTCATTTGTCGGCTTTGAACGCACAGAAAATCACGATAATTTTGGCCTTGCGTTGCTGATTTTTCACGTCTTGTTTGGTGGCCGGCATCCTTATTCTGGTGTGCCGCTTATCTCTGATGCGGGTAATGCGCTGGAGACGGATATTACCCATTTCCGTTATGCCTACGCGTCAGATAATCAGCGACGTGGTTTAAAACCGCCGCCACGATCGATTCCGCTATCGATGTTACCGAGTGATGTTGAAGCCATGTTTCAGCAGGCATTCACGGAAAGTGGCGTGGCAACCGGGCGTCCGACGGCTAAAGCGTGGGTAGCGGCACTTGATTCTCTGCGCCAACAGTTAAAGAAATGTCCCGTTTCGGCAATGCATGTTTATCCCGCTCATTTGACCGACTGCCCGTGGTGTACGCTGGATAATCAAGGCGTTATCTATTTTATTGATCTCGGCGAAGAGGTCATTACCACCGGCGGTGATTTTGTGCTGGCGAAAGTCTGGGCGATGGTGATGGCGTCAGTAGCACCGCCAGCATTGCAACTGCCATTACCCGATCATTTCCAACCGACTGGCAGGCCGCTTCCTTTAGGCCTGTTACGGCGCGAATACATCATTCTGATTGAGATCGCACTGTCAGCGTTATCGCTGTTGCTTTGCGGCCTTCAGGCAGAACCGCGTTATATTATTTTGGTTCCTGTGCTGGCGGCTATCTGGATTATTGGCAGTCTGACAAGCAAAGCTTATAAAGCAGAAATCCAGCAACGCCGTGAGGCATTTAATCGCGCGAAAATGGACTATGACCATTTAGTCAGCCAGATCCAACAGTTGGGCGGGCTGGAAGGTTTTATCGCCAAACGGACGATGCTCGAAAAAATGAAGGACGAAATGCTCGGGTTACCGGAAGAAGAAAAACGTGCTCTGGCAGCACTTCACGACACTGCAAGGGAACGGCAGAAGCAGAAGTTTCTGGAGGGATTTTTTATTGATGTTGCCTCTATTCCCGGCGTTGGCCCTGCGCGTAAAGCGGCGTTACGGTCTTTTGGTATTGAAACAGCCGCAGATGTTACCCGTCGTGGCGTTAAGCAAGTGAAAGGGTTTGGCGACCATCTGACCCAGGCGGTTATCGACTGGAAAGCGAGCTGTGAACGCCGTTTTGTGTTCAGGCCGAATGAAGCGATAACGCCAGCAGACAGACAAGCGGTAATGGCGAAAATGACCGCCAAACGACATCGGCTGGAATCGACGTTGACTGTCGGCGCGACAGAGTTGCAGCGATTCCGCCTTCATGCTCCAGCACGGACCATGCCGTTGATGGAACCTTTACGTCAGGCGGCAGAAAAACTGGCTCAGGCGCAGGCAGATTTAAGCCGCTGCTGAGCCATTTTCTTTTAACGAAACACCACTTCCGCCCAGCGTGCCAGCCCGGCGGTGACGGAGCCAAAGTCATCGCCGCCTGCAATCGGAATTCCCGGCAACTGTTCTGCCAGCGCTTTTTTAATCAGCGGCGAACGGGCGCTACCGCCGGTCAGGTAGATAACGTCCGGTTTTTCCTGGGCGTTATCCAGGGCCAGTTGCACCTGTTCCAGAATCCGCGCCAGTGGCTGGCTGAGGGCGCTTTCCAGCCCTTGCTGGCTAATCAGCGTAGCCAGTTCATCGCTGATAAACGGCAGTGAGGCGCGGGTTTCCGCTACGCTTGAAAGAGCAATTTTGCACTCTTCTGCGCTACGCACCAGGCGATAGCTTAAACGCTGACGCCAGACTTTCTGTAGCAGGGCCACTTTTTCCGGTTCGCGGGCATCGCGTACCAGATCGTTAAGCAGACGACCGTTGGCACTACTGTAGAAATCACTCTGCGCAGGTACGTCGTTGATGGCAACCGCATTCCACCACGGCAGAATCGGCAGGGCGATGCCTTTTTCGGTTTCGCCACCCATGCCCAGTAACGGCATCAGGTTTTTAAACGCCAGTGCGATGTCCAGATCGTTACCGCCAATACGGCAACCACTGTGACCCAGCAGGCTGGCTTCACGATCGAGACGCGAACGCCACTGCGGCCCCATCAGCAGCAATGAACAGTTATGTTATGATGTACACCACAGTTAATGGAGGTAAGTAAATGAAAGTTCCCGTATGGTGTTATGCAAGGATCTCGACGCTCAAGCAAATTGATGGTTTTGGTATTCAGAGGCAAATCAACACGATTAACCAGTTTTTACAGTGCGTTGAGTTAGATCACCGCCTCCCCTTTACACTGGATGTTGACAACGTTACACAGATGGTTGCAGAAGGTAAATCGGCCTTTCGGGAAAAGAACTGGAATGAAAAAACCAAACTAGGACAGTACCGCAAACTGGTTATGGACGGTGTAGTGAAAGAATCGGTTTTGATTACAGAGTCTATTGATCGTCTGACTCGTCTTGACCCCTACAAAGCTGTAGAAATTTTGTCGGGATTAATTAACCGGGGAACTACGATTTTGGAAGTTGATACCGGAATGACCTATAGCAGGTACATACCAGAAAGTTTAAGTGTGCTTACAATGCAAATAAACCGTGCTAACGGGGAGTCAAAACGCAAAAGTATAATGATGCAGAAGTCACACGCCAACCGCTACGGGAAAGTATCAAAGGTGCGGCCTCGATGGTTTGACGTAGTAGAAATAGACGGTATTAAACAGTACCGCCCCAATGAAACGGCAAAGGCGATCCAGCGTATGTATAATGATTATATTAATGGTATTGGTGCGGCCCATATTGTACGTACATATGGTAATACAGATAATGGTAAGGCGTGGACACTTGTAACCGTATTACGTGCACTTAGTGATAAACGAGTTGCCGATGATGCACGTTATCCACCAATAATAGATAAAGAACTATACGACAGTGTACAGGCACTAAAGGCCGCTACTAATAAAAAAGGCAATACTCATCAAAAGAATATGCTTAATATTTTTAGTGGTATGTCACGGTGTCCAGTATGCAATCAATCTATTATTGTTAAACGTAACAGTCATGGAAACCTTTTTACAGTCTGTTTAGGGAAACGTACTAATAAAACTTGTGAAGCTCGTAGTATTTCTTATTTTGCATTAGAACGCCCATTACTAACGGCGATTCGTGGTTTAGATTTTAGTGAAGTATATAAACATGAAGATAAGAACGTACTAACGCTACACGATCAATGGATTCAGAATGAAAGGGATATTGCCGCCTTTCGTGAACGTCTCAATAAAGCCAGTAGGCATGAAAAATTTGCGATACTGGATGAATTAGAGATCATGAACCGCGAACAGGAAGAATTGACCATTCGCCTAAAATCGGTAGACGTACCGAAAGATATACAGCTAACCTTCGATGATGATAAGTTAGATTTAGATACTAACTATCGCATCGAACTAAACAACCGCATTAAGAAGCTAATACAGTACATAAACATAGTAAGGGAAGATGTAACCAAATCTAGTTACACCATATACTGTACTATCAAGTACTGGACCGATGTAATAAGCCACCTGGTCATTATCGATGTAAATATAAAACGTACTGGTACTGGTGGCACGAATACATTAACAACTACTCTAAGATCTGTTAGTAGTCTTAATATGGATGGTACTGTTTCTGGTAATCCAGATAGTGACGCATGGGAATACTGGAAAAGTTTTTTGGACGATCTAAAGTAAATTAATGGCCCCTGGTTATGGGGGCTTTTTTTGTCTTTATGATAAATACTTTTATAAAAATAATTATAAGGAAACTATTATGAAAGATTGGTTTATTACTTTGGCAGTATTATTGATTGGTATGATTATAATGGTAACTGGATTCATAAAAGTATTGTTTTTAATGTTTCTGATATATCTTGTATTAGTACTGATATCTTTAACAAAAAGTGCTATTCATTCTAAAAAACACTCTAATAGCAGTGCTTTACCAATCGTAAATGATAAATAAATATGTAAGAAGAAATCATTATGGGACAAAACGAAAACATGTAATATAATGATTTTGTAGTTAAATTAAATTCTCCTTAATATTACCCCCTTTGACATTAGGGGGGTATTTTTTTTTGGAGAAAATAAGGTAAAAAAAGGCGACAAATAAAGGAGTCAATTGTGAAAAAGGAATACAAGATAACGGCCCGAATTAATGAAGTACAACAAAATGCAATTAATAAGTTGATTATCGAAGGTAAAGCAAAAACTACGGCAGAAGCAGTACAATACATTATAAACAAATTTGTAATGTTTGGTTAATAGAAATAACGTTTGATACTATCGTAAAAAGTATAGTGATGTACTGGTAAGGATACCAGTTTAAAATTCAAGGAAGATTTAAAATGTATAAAAATAATAATATGAAAGGAAAAAAAGAAAAACTACAAACTGAAGCAAATAAAGCATGGAATAATATCTTCTCCCGCATTAATAACAATAAGGCGTATCGTAATGTTATCGTATGTAATGAGTGGTTTACATTCAGTAATTTCTACGAGTGGTTCATTGATAACTATGTAGAAGGCTGGCAGCTTGATAAAGATATAGTAGGTGGCGGTACTACCTATGGGCCGCAGCACTGTATATATGTTCCAAAAGAAGTGAATTTACTCTTTCGCAAAGTTAAAACCACTTACAGTAAAGGAGTCGCCAAGAACGGCAGCGGCTATCAAGCCCAAATCACAATCGATGGCGACAATATCAAATTGGGAACATATCCAACAGTACAGGAAGCCGAGAACGCATATTTGAATGCACGCCATAACCGCATCGAAGAACTAAAAATTATATATCCACGAATTGCACATATACTATAAGGAATACCACTATGGCAAGACCAGCAAAAAGTAAAGATAATGAAAAAGTAAGTAACTTTCTTCAAGGTAAAAACTTCAACCGCCTACCTAAAAAGTATCGCTCTATATTGGATAAGTATACTGATAAAAGTAAGTTTCATAATACTAAGGGTGGTAACTCATTATATCTTTTCGAAGTATTGAAACACGTTTCGGTACTGAATAATGAAGAAATTGGCAAGTGTATCAATTCATTTAAAGCAAATGATATATTGAGAAGAATTGCCAAAGATATTTCTAATGAAGAGTATATGTATATTACTACTAATATGTACGACGATGAAGGGTATTTAAACGTCGAATTCTTACAGATGTTTAATAGTGAGTTTGCAAATTTAACGGTACTGAAAGAAAGACAGATACGAAACTACGGCCTGGCGGCGAGGGCTGCCAGTAGTGAGTTTGAATTACTCATTGCCGATGAGGAAGAGTTACCGCCAGATGTTAAGGAGTATCTAAAATCACTCGTTGACAGTGGTATTGATAAGAAGAAAATTGCCGATTATCTCAAGAAATTGAACTAAAAAGTGCTCAGGGTGGTGCCGTAATTCCAAAAATGGAAGCCCGTCTCATGCGGGTTTGCGGGGTTTCGGCACCCTATAATATATAAAATTCATGTTTTTTTTAACTGACCTGGTGACTACATATTGTTTAATATTCGCTGACGCTCATTGAGATCATTTTCGTCGTTCCTCCTCAAATGATCTAAAAAATCGATTTTTTGTCCTTCTTCGAAGTACAACCAAATAGATCGCTTTCGCTCAGTGAATACTAAATATCAATACTGATTGGGGATCTCGTTCGTTAGTAGCCGCTTCGCTCTCGGCTTTGCCTCACAAGAAGGTCGGCTGTTTAAGCCTCCTACTTACTTACAAAGTTTAAGCCTACTACATCCGAAGGAATAAGTAATCAAAGTGTGACGCGTGCCAACGCCGCCAGACGGCCTATAACGAGCTAATCAATACTGAATCATACAATCCATACTACCAACACAATAAACGCGTTACAGACGCATACAGAAAGGAATTCATTATGGCAAAAATAACAAAAAAAGAATCTATACAACACAGCAAGGTAATGGATTTAGTGCACAGTGATAAAACGCTATCACATGATGAAATTGAATTCATATTCGAAAACTATAAAGGTGATGGTGTTGGTATTACTGGTGCTTTCTTTACTCCCCGTGGTTTAGCATACGATTTTATTTTAGATGCAGGTTGCACTACCAGTTGCATTGAACTATGTGCAGGTATACGGAAGATTGTCATACTGTCAGTACATACGAAATAAGCCAAAACACATTACATGTATAGAATTGAATGAACAATACGCACTGATCGGGAAGAGACTACTACCGCAAGCCGAATGGATCTGTACTGATGCTCTATCATACACTCCACAACGAAATTATAAAGTAGCTTATGGTAATCCACCATTTGGTAAAATTAAAACGTCATCTAGCGTTTCAGGACGTTATACGGGTAGTGAGTTTGAGTACAGTATAATAGATGCGGCATCATGTTATTCAAGTAAAGGCGTTTGGTTGATTCCCCAAACATCGGCAGGATTTAAATATTCTGGTAATACTTGTTATCAACGAGAAAGCACAATAAATAGTAAGCTATACAAATTTACTAATGAAACTGGAATCGTAATGCAACCTGGTGTAGGAATAGATACATCAATATATCGTGATCAATGGAATGGTACTAATATATTATGTGAAAGTGTAATAGTTGATTATGACGGTACTAATTCTTGAAATATCAAACAGTATCCTTGTTCTTCGAGTACAGGGATACACATTATCACTGATTAATAACGTTAAGATAGAATGATAAATAGATATGTAATGCAGTTAATACTCAGCGGTATGTTCTGGAGACAGAAATTGATTTCCGACCAATTTCAGGCGTGTTCGATCCACGTATGCCGCTCCAATTCTCGAAGGTGTCCGATGGTGGACGCCTTTTTTCATGGAGAAATGAAATGATATATAAACACCGTGCAAAGAATACATTCTATCTATATGAAGTAGAAACTGTACCTAACTGTATTAGTCTATCGTGGTTGCACTGATTACCTACACCATTTTGCAGATATGAAATTGAAGACATCAAAGCACTTAGTGAATACCAACGTTACCAGAAAGTTTTAGAGGATGGTTACGTCATTTATATGATTTCGATGTAAATCTATAGGGTTAGTACCTTTGGGATTTTTAGGTGCACTATATAGTAGTGTAGTGAATAAATGCATACTATATATTGTGGGTTTTTGTCTTTTTTCATCGAAATTACTTTTTTAAGATGAAGTAAAAAATGCATATAGGGTGTTTTTGATGATTCAGTACTAAATACTCTTGTACTAAACAGGAGAAACAAAAATGAAAATCAAAAAAACACATTTATTCACTCAAATCAAATATGATAATGGACTAATAATATCACTATTCGGTAATGACGATACAGTAGTTTATTATCAACATATACGCATACATAAAGGTAATGTAGAGTATGATACTACCTTTGAAAGTATGTATACCGATGTGATCGAAAAAATGAAGATAATTTATGATAAATACAATCAGATGACAGATTATGAACTGATGATACTTGAGTCATTAGTTGTATGTTACTTAACTGATGAGGAAATAGATTATATCATGAAGTCTATAAACATTTATGATGAAGAATTCTAATTATTTTAAAGATCAAATGCGGCAAACTGTATACTCTTAGCAATCTATCAAAGATGGATTTTTGGGTATACATGGCAATAGACAGTACGAAAATGTACGATTTCGACACTAGAATCAAAATAGTTAAATTAATCAATTTAGAAGGAAAATATTATGACTAAAGAAGAACTATTAAAAATCACCGAAGGTATGAGCCTTGCACTAGCACCTGACCTAAATGAACCATCTGGTATCCTCGACGGCGAAACACTCTTTGCACAAGTTCAATTCGACGGTTTCAATTACTATATTATCTATAATGATACCCTTGATGATATCGAACGTCCCGAAACTAAAAAAGTAAGTGATGAAGACCATAGCCAGTGGTTGTATGAGATCATGGAACACTATGAAGTATTGAAACTTAAAGGTCGTATGAAACGACTACTATCACTTTAGGAACATCACAGGAATAATATATAAGATATTTGGAAGACCAAAAGTTAGCATTGGTAGTAGAGTGAAATAAGTTTATAAAACGAGTTTATTGAGTTTCAAACGCTGTGATTATGAATATAGATTTTGTAGATGATAAATGAAGACAAGCTAGTATATGTAAATCAAAGGATGTATATACCATTCAGGGACTAAACTATTAAGTATACAATATAAACTGATAATAAAATACCTTTATCTATTATTGCTGAAATTAACTTACAATAATATTGAATTGCTTATTTTAATAGTGAGGGATATTTACACATGAGAAAAAGCATATACAAACAACGGATGAAAAAAAGTAGATGTTATAAATGAATTTGCTCTATGTAATATATAATTACCTAATTGTGATATATGCCAGTACTAGTACTGGCATATATTAATTTAATAACTACTCATAAATAAAACTAATTACATTCCTGAGTTTAGTTTCACAGTTTGGTTGCAATGTAACACTACCTTCTAAGTAATCACGAATTCTTTTCCAAGCATTGAAAGGTTTTCCTCCATCTGAAGGAGCATTTTCATTAATCATAGGATCCCATAGTAAATGTTCAAAAGTATCATCTACACGGAACACCCTTTCTGCACCAACTATGCTTTCAATCTTCGCATTTGCACGATATGCATTTATTGGTGATATGTTACGTATATCTTCTTCTGACATTCCTTTTCTATCAGTATCATGAACAACTTTAAATGGAATATTGAGTTTTGAAAGTATTCTCACTATGGCTGGAATTGTCCATTTCCCTCCAGCGGAAACAATAGTTGTATCTTTTACTAAATTTTTCGAAATACCGAATTTGTCGCATAGTTCTGAAGCAAACCTGAGTATTGCTACTTCTGTATCTCCCTCAACGACAACTACTCTTTTAGCAAAAAATGCCTCACAGACGGTTGGATGAAAATCTAATGCCGCTCGTAACATCTCCCTTTCATCATAATGTTCATCTACATGGAAAATTGTATGATCTATTTCATGAACCGTTCTAGTTCCGTCATTAGTATCCTTAATTAATTTCAGAGACGCTGGGTTTTCTGCAATATCAATTAAGAATGGTGAATGTGTACTAACGATAACTTGGCAAGAGGCACTTGTAGATTTTTCTCTAAGTTTATCTCTCAGTAATCGCATCAAATGTGGATGTATATATAGCTCAGGCTCTTCATAAAGAATGATTGTTGATCTTTGAGATGTAGTGACTTGGAATAGAGCATTAGACTCAAGCAAAGCATAAGCCAAAGCACGTTGAACGCCACTACCCTGATATTCAAGTTGAGTTTCAAGTTTATCTTCAATGACTAATGTTGCTGCCTTCATTAGAGCGGAATTAATGTCAATTTCAGTTAGGCTTAATTTTACCTTGGATTTTAAATCCATCACCTGATTAAGAGATTCGGTAATAGACTCCATTAACTCATGCAGTCCTTCAATAACTTCCCCATCAACTTCACCTTTCATCTTCTTGTGTAATAAGTCAAGAGAGGATGTATATTGTGTGAAAGATGGGTCAGACTGTAGCACTGGGTAAACTCTATTAGAAAATAAGAAACCAAAAGGTGTCCCTTTCTGTGATTTTAGATCGTCCTCTATTTTAAAACATGCTGGTATATATAACACATGAGGTAGGGCTTGCTGTAAACTATTCTTAAAGTTAATACCTTCAGAAGTCCAGCATAAATTAGATGAAACTTTTTCTGGATGCCTTTGTTTTATTAACCCGATAATGTCACTTTGCATGTCACCGTAGCTTTTAGCATTATTACAATCAAGTTCATTTATAATGTCTAGCAACCAGGGGATTTTTCTTGCGGCTGTTATAGACGTTGTATAGTCCTCTATATCTTCTTTGCAGTAAAATGCTTCATAACAAGGAAGACCTATAGATCCATTATCATGATCCCATTTAGCTCTAACTCGAATACTGAGTTTCCCATCATGAATTAGATTAGAAATGGCTGGTTTATTTTTCTCGCTATCTTGTATGTCGGAAAAAACACCTGTGATGATCATTTCTTCATCACTGGGTGTACGAAATGGCCAATCTTCAGACGTTGGATTAGTTGTATCAACAAGTATTTTTATCGCTTTAAGTATGGTTGATTTACCGATGTTATTAGAACCTATTAAGGTTGTAAAGTTTTCGAGATTGATAGAGGCAGAAGAAATACCTCTAAAATTTTGTATGTCAATACGAACTAATTTCATTATGGAAACCTACAAGAAAAAAGGGACTATTAAATACCATTGCCAGATAGAGATTAAAAAAAATATTTCCAAAACTGTGACATACGTTGTTCTTTTATATTGATTGTCACATTGTTGATTGTTTTGTGTGTTGACTAATAGATTTGCAGTAATTTATTTGATTAATATAATATATGGAAAAAGTCATTGCTTACAGGAGTAAATATATATAATAGAGTGTTAATATGGTTTCTATGGTGAATATTGTGATGGAATAAATCATTTCTTTTCATTAGTAATAGGTTCTCCGGTAATAAGGGCTGAAACGGGAGTTTCCGCCCACGAATTATTTCACTTATATATAGAAAATTCGATTGATACATAACAAATCTATCGATAAAACCGATAATGGTTTTTTAACAGTTCAATAGACTAAACAAGGATAAAACAAATGGCAAAAGCAACAATCACATTTTCTGAATTGAGCCGCCGCTATGGATATGATGTTAGCGTTATTTCTCGTGAGTGGGTAAGTAAAGGCTTAGACAATACCAAAAGTGAAAATGAAATATATCAGTGGATTCGTACTAACATTATGGACCCACTACGCAATACAGACACTAAAGAACAAATCGAACAAGAACGATTGAAGAAGATGGCAGCCGAGCGACAACTTGCCGAATTAGAGCTGCATGAAAAATTGGACCAAGTTGTCAGTACCGAATACTTAGAACAAATCCTGACGGCATATCTGCAACAATTAAAAGCCAGTATCAGGACAATCCCCAATTCCTGTTACCTCGAATTATTTGCCTGTGACAGTGCCAAAGACATTAGAGATAAACTTAAAGAAAAAATAGATTCTACACTAACCGAATTAGGTAATATGGAATTCGAACTACCAGAAGATGAGGAAATACTTGATGAAATCGAACAAAGCGAAGATGACAACATTACTGGCGAAAGTAATACCAACTCTGATCCCACCGAAGAAACAACCGACGAGTGAATGGATCAGTACAGGTGTCGTAAAATTCGTTGATCGGACCTTATGCACGGTGAACCGTGGAAACTATTTTCATTTCAGAAGGAGTGTGTCGATATAGCCCAACAAAGGGGGGTACGTAAAATTTGTCTACAATCATGCACTCAACTTTTGAAAACAACTTGCCTACAGGCCATTGCATTTAACATTATGGCAAATGATCCCGTATCTTTTGCATTTGCAAGTTCGAGTGGAACCGAAATCAAGAAGTTCAAAAATTCTAAATGGGACCCAGTAATACAAAACAGTCCAGTACTTTCAAAATTGGTAACATCCAAAAAGGATAAAGAAGCAACTAATAACCAGACACAAACCGAACTAACTAACGGTACTAATATCTTCTGGATGAATCTTAATACATCGGCTAACCTTCGAGGCACAACTGTACGTGTAGTTCTTGCCGATGAAGTATCAAACATTGATGAGCATGGCGATGGTGAAGGAAACCCCGTGAAGCTGTGTGAGGCCAGGACGAGTACTTTCCGGTGATGATGCACTGGTCGTAGTATCCAGTACACCACTATATAAAGGCGACCTAATCAACCGTGAGTATCTTATGGGTGATCAGCGTCGTTTCTTTGTTACTCATACATGCGGTCATGAATATACTTTCGAGTGGGAGCAGGTAGTATTCAAATTTAAACAGTTACCGAATGGTAGGGCCATCCCTGACAGTACAACTACTCGCCTGGTTTGTCCCCATTGTGAAAAGACTATAGATGAACATACACGCCACCAGATGGTCGATAAGGGCCGCTGGATTGCAACTAACCCCGCTGGCGAACGTGGTGTAGTCTCTTATAATATTAGCCGCATGTATTCACCACTTAATACTATCGAAGAAATGGTAGAAAAGTACGCCGACGCAATGTATAACTTCCAGTTGCAAACATTCTTCAATAACGAATTGCGGATTGCCTTATGAAAACGAATATGAAAAAGAATTAGAACAAATATTATTAGAAAACCTACGAGATAATAGTATTCATCTAAGAGCTATACCAGACAGTGCTTTACGGCATCACGATTCGGATGTGACGTTCAACATGATCGCCTCGAAGCAAGTGTAATTGCATTTGACGATAAAAATATATGGGTACTACATCATGAATTCTTTTATGCACATGACTGTATTAAACTAGAAAGTCAGGCATGGAAAAATTTTGATACATTTGCTCGCCAGACATTCTACACTATCGATGGACGAGAACTACCAACACTAGCCGTGTTTATCGATAGCTCAGATGGTAACAGTTCAAATACCGTTAAGAAATTTACGACGACCTGGGAGAAGTATCATCCTATTAAAGGTTCCAGTCATGCTATGAGTGAACTGTATAAGAAATCGGTAACAGGTGGTTATGCACAACAGATACTGAATGTTCACGAAGGTAAAAACAACATTCGCAAATTAATTAACTTTGCAATCTCAGACGAACCAGAACTAGCACCAGTACGCCTACATTTCAGTGCATCTTTGCCCCATGACTATCTCGAACAGGTCAACAGTGAAATACTAAAACCTGCTGGTGGTCGTTTACAATGGCGACTCAAGCCAGGTGTAAAACGTAACGAAGCACTTGATTGCTTGCGGTTATGCAATGATAGCTATTCAGTTTGTCATTGGTAATTTAGGTACAAATCAACCATATCGCAAATTACGTGAGTACAGAAGCAAGTTAAAAACTAAATATATAGAATCTACTAAACCTGTATTAGAAGAGAGTAAAAAAGTAACTCCAGTATCGAGTACCAAAAAGAAAACAACGTCTCCACGTAAATCATTAGGTTCACAGTGGTTTAAAAAATAAGGAAACACTATGAAAGAGAAACGACTCTTACCAGAGCAAATATACATTACGACAAACCCCCATACTATTAAAGTAAATTTACCAGCAAATACACAACTGTTTTTAAACAGTGTTAGTACTGGTAAATCGGAATCTTATAGTAATGATACAAATCAAGAAACAATTATTGATGTAGTCCTCAATGTTACGGGGGCTACTGATAAATATTTGTGTATCGTAGTTGGTCCACATAACTATAATTTCGTTACCGAAGTTATCGACCCAACCAAATATACTACCGAATATTTCGAATTATTAGAACTATTGAAAGAGATAAATATTATCATCGAAGAAAGGATCAAAACTGGTGGAGTACATACTACTACCATTAATAATAAAACATTAGTTGCCGAGCCGCTCTCAGTACTTGAACAAATGAGAAACCGCTATACTAAACGTGCAAATACACTATGGGCTATCATGAACAATAAACCAAGTTCCGGTAATGGTAAACCTATTAAAAGTGTTACAGTTTTACGAGATCCAAAC
>Ga0129315_1000955_pt1 | contig 14890 bp, 12 predicted proteins | sample Cm827metagenome_FD_94432 | JGI IMG/M metagenome (GOLD analysis project Ga0129315, IMG submission 94432) | Eastern black-and-white colobus group fecal microbial communities from Wisconsin, USA - Cm827 metagenome | ecosystem: Host-associated > Mammals > Digestive system > Large intestine > Fecal...
AATTAGGACGTTCCGAATCGTCCTTTTCCCCTTCGAGCATCCCCTTTACACCTTAACGGCCTGGCAGGGGCCCGTCCCACTTATACGCAAAGAGGCGTTCGACTAAATTTTCAAAACTCGCTTTGCTCAGACAATTGAAAATTTTTAACGTCGACCACCTCTTTGCTTACTGCTAGATTAGTCGGTTATTTATTGGCATACTTTGTTTGAATCTATAAGCTTCAACTAGTGGAAGCATTCTTATTAAGTTTTATTTAAATTCGTATGTAAATTCGGGACTGTTCCTTAACTTAATAAATAGTAACGTAGGCAACTATGCCTCATAAGCAAAAAAATCAGTAGTGCGTAAAAAATTTTCAACTGTTTGAGAGAGCGAAGCGAACGAGTTTGCTTGACCTAACTCAATTTGTTTTACAAATTGTTAGTAGGTCAGCGTCAACCACCTTGCCAATGAGAGGAGCGTAGCGAACTCGAATTGTTGCAGGTGTCTGCCGAAAAAAATTTAGCATTACTGATTTTTTTGGACCTCCAGTACGTCGTGGGTGTTCTGGGGTGGTTTGGAGGGACTACGATTCTTTTTGTAAATGCTCCTTATTCAGTCTCATCTACAAAAATCACATGCATAAGGTTCTTCATCAGTTCATCTTTCGCTTCGCTAAGATTCACTGAGAAGACCATTTTCCTCGTGTTTTCAACACTCGTTTCATTACCATTAAAGGGCATACACGACGCCCTAAGGCCTCTCCAATATAGATTTAAAGCTTTGATTTAGAAAAATTTTATCAAATTATTAATTTTAAGTTGCAAATCCAAATAAAAACTAATTTAATTAAATAATTTATAAAAAGGGACAGCCCTTTTATTTCACCTTATCTTTCATTTTTACCAAAATATCAAAACCAAAAATTATTAATATTAATTACAAAGGACAGCCCCAAAATTAAAAAAAGCAGGCCATTAATATAAAAAGCCTGCTCTATAAAAAACAAATTATAAACCCTTATTTTATAACAAATAATCCTCAATCATAACTGCTATCTCATCGTAAGATTTTTCTCCTCTAAATTCATGGACTTTTTCTCCATTTTTAAATAGTGCTACTTGTGGCAATTGATAGATTTCATATTTATCTGCAAAGTCTTTATTTTTATCTAAATCCATGTAGAAGGAGTTTACTTCTTTAAATTCTTCTTCAAGAAGGACTTCTATTACCTCCATAAGTTGGTCGCAGTGTGAGCATCTTGCTGCTCCAAATACTACTATTGCATTTGTTAACTCGCCTATTATTTCTTCGAAGTGATTTTCAGAAATATTTTTAATCCTACTTTGATTTCTTCTAATTACTTTCTTATTTTCTTCTAAATCTTTTACTGATTCAGATTCTTGTGAAAGTGGATCTATGTCATAGGAAAGTTTAGAATGTTCTACATTAGTAACTTCTACTGATTTAAAGTCTCCTGCTCCTTCTAATTTAAAATATGATGCGTCTTCTATTTCTTCTATATCATTTTCTTCATCATCTACATCTAAATATTCATAAGGATATCTGTAAACTCTGTAAATCATGTTGTTCTTTAAGACATTTTCAGTGTTAGTTCTGTATGGGCAAGTCCACTGCCAAACTATTTCCTTTGAGCGAGTTATCTCTATTACAAGTCCTTCTGTTGCTAGTGTGATAAGTGTATTACCATTTGGAAGTCTTTGCAAATTCCCCCCATAAGGCGAATAAAATTTATATCCATTGATTGGTATTGAGAATCCAAAATCTCTTGGATCTACTGACCATTTTACTTCTAGTGTCACGGGATTTAACTCAAGCACTCTCGAATAATTTCTCACAAAGGCAAGAAGTCCAGTTGGTGATGTAAGTGTTGGTATTCCATATCCACATCTGCCACCATTGTCAAATATTAAAAGATTTCCTTCTCCCTCAAGTCCCTTGGGTACTATACTTGCAAATGTCGAGCCTATTACTGGGTCAACTTTTACAAAGTCTGAAAAGTTAGGTCCAAGTTTATAGCAAATTCTATTTCTCTTCTTGTCAATTATTCCAATTATATTTGCAGCCCTTGCTGTGAAAAGAATATTTTCTGGGTGAAATCTAGGGTCCCCTTGGTCATACCACTTGTTTTCTCCAATTGTAGATATTGATGTTACATCTAAATAATTTCCCACAGGTTTTTCTGTCATTCTAAGGTTTGGATTTCTGTAGAGCACATTTTTTGCAGTTTCAGAAAATCCCAGTTCATCAAAGTGTTCACTAAAGGAAAATTTCCAAATAATATTTCCTTCATCGTCTATTTCTAAGATTACATCGTCAAGAAGTGTCTTGTCAGAAATTCTATGATCAACTATCTCATCGTGAACTAATAAAAGCGTGTTTGGATTTTCAATTTTCTTTTCTCCTGGATAATAATATCCCAGGCTATTTCCTGACCTTTGAAAGTCTGAATGTGCCTTTGCCATCCACTTAGGATTGTAACCTCTGTCCTCAATGTAGCTAAATTTATTAAACATAGACACAGTATTTCCATCTTTGTCAAATTCAATTAAATCAATTCCATCACTTACACCAAAATCTGATGATCTAAAGGAAGTGATACTCATTAAATTTTTATTCACAAGCATCTTGGCAGGCATTGGGTTTACTGAATATCTCTTTAATTCTGTGCCATCCATTTTTGTAATAAGGGCGCCGTCTTTTGCTGTGGATATTAAATTTATTCCATTATAAGCCTTGTCCTTTTTATAAACTACTGTCCCTCTGGGATAAACTCTCATTTCTCACCTCGTGCTCTAATGTATTTTTCTGCATAAACTGATGCAATTGCACCATCATTAGTCGCTGTAACTATTTGTCTTAGAGTTTTATCTCTAATATCTCCTGCTGCATAAAGGCCTTCTATTTTTGTCTGCATAGTATCATCTGTTTTAATAAATCCAAATTCATCTATATCAACTAAATCCCTTACAAAATCAGAATTGGGGCTCATCCCTGCAAATATAAAAATACCATCAGACGTAAGCCTTACATTTTTATCTAATTTGTCATTGTGAACTTCAATTCCTTCCACTTTATCATTTCCATAAATTTTTGAAAGTTTGGAATTCCAAGTATAAGATACCTTTGGATTTTTTTTAATCCTTTCAACTTCTAGAGTATTGCCGTCAAACTCTCCATCATCGTGCATAATTATCATATTAATTGAGTTTACAAATTTTGATAAATAATCTGTCTCTTCAAGTGCAACATCTCCTGAACCAAGTACATGGATGTCCTTGTCCTTAAAATAATCAGCATCGCAAGTAGAACAATAACTTACACCACGACCTGCAAATTCTGTCTCACCTGGCACTCCAAGTTTTTTAGAGCTTGTGCCAGTTGCAATTATTACAGCCTTTGCAGTGTATTCTCTTCTTCTCTTGGTTTTTATATAAAACAAATCTTCCATTTTTTCAATGCTTATAACAGTGCCGTGGATAAATTCATTTGTTGAAAATCTCTCAGCTTGTTCTCTAAATTCTGCAACAAGCTCTCTTCCCGTTGTTTCAATAAAACCTGGATAATTAATAATTTTTAAGGTATCATTAATTCTCCCACCGTAGGAAAACTTCTCTATAATTAAAGTTTTAAGCATTGATCTACCTGCATATGTAGCTGCACTAAGGCCTGCAGCTCCTCCACCAATTATTATTAAATCGTAATTATTCATAATACACCTCAAATCGAATCAACTGGATTTTTTGGCGCCTTTTTAATAATTTTAAATTCGCCATCTTTATAATCAGCTATGTTGAACTCGCCATTTCTTCTAACTCTGTTCTTCCAAAAATCTTTAATTGGAATTTTCTCCATAATATTAAACATTGCAACAATAGTTACGCCATGAGCAACTATTAATATATTTTCATCTTCTTCAGGATAAATAGCCTTTTCAAAAAACTTTTCCACTCTATCTAGTAAATCTCTTATGCTTTCGCCATCTTTCCTATCATATATATCAGGATGATTGAAATAATTAAAATAAAGCTCTTTGTCATTTTCTTTTACGTCGTGGATGCTATGTGAAGACCAACTTCCCACATCAATTTCTCGAAGAAATGGAGTTTTTATAATTTCTCTATCCCCTGCAATTAACTTAGCTGTATCATAGGCTCTTCCTAAATCAGATGAATAAATTTTGTCAAAGCAAATGTCTTTAGATTTTTCCCTTAAATCTATACCCATTTCTATCCCCTTTTCTGTAAGATGAGAGTCAAGTTGCCCTTGGATAATATCTTTTTTATTCCACTCAGTTTCCCCATGCCTTGTAAAGTATATCCTCATTTATTAAAACTCCTTTGACGTACTATTTTTCTATAAAAATTTTCTTTGAATTACTCAGTTAAATATATTATACATTAAACAAATTTTATTTTCTTAAACTTAACATAAAAAAACTGCCCACATTATGGGCAGTTAAAATATTTATATAATTATTTTTATTTTCCGAAAAGTTCGTCAAAGTTTCTTAGAATTACATTTCCGATGTCATCTTGTGCATCAATTGTAGATCCACCAATGTGTGGAGTTACATATAGTCTATCAAGTTCGAAAAGTTTGTGTTCAACTGGTACGTCTTGAGTGTCAAGTCCGCCACTTCCAAGTTCATTAGAAAGTGTGTCAAGGTTAGCTCCACCTAGTTTACCATTTTTGATGTAGTCGTATAGGTCATCTTCGTTAACAATTCCACCACGTGCAGCGTTTATGATAACAGCTCCATCTTTCATCTTTTCAAATTCATCTTTTGCAAAAAGATCCTTAGTATCTGGAGTAAGTGGCATGTGAAGTGTGATAATGTCAGATTCTTCAACGATTCTATCAAAATCAACAAGTTCTACATAGTCAACTTTAATGTCTTCTGGTTTTAAGAATGGGTCATAAGCTAGAACGTTCATGTGGAATACATTAGCTATTTCAGCAACACGTCTACCAATTGCACCAAAACCACAAATTCCTAGAGTTTTGTTTCTAAGTTCTCTACCAATCCATCTGTATTTGTTCCAGATTCCTGATTTAACTTCGTTTTGAGCTTGTACAGAGTTTCTGTAAAGGTCTAACATTTTTGCAAAAACAAGTTCTGCAACTGCGTTAGCATTTTGTCCTGGAGAGTTTTTAACAGGAATATTTTTTTCTTTTGCATAGTCAAGATCAATGTGGTTAGTTCCAGTTGAGCCAACGAAGATTGCCTTTAGGTTTTTAGCAGCATCTAAAACTTCTTTGTTGATGAATGGGTCAACTCTCATAAATAAGAAGTCATATGGTTCGATAATTTCTGCTAATTTTTCAGAAGTTGGAAGCATAACTTTATCAAGTTCAATTCCTCTTTCTTCTAATCCTTTGTCAATAACATCTGACATGTAGTCTACCATTAACGCTTTCATTTAAATAATTCCTCCTTAAATTTTATGTATAATTAATACTAATATCTTATCTACATCTCTATTTTATGATAAAGAAAACTCTTTTTCAAGCTTTTATGACTAATGCAAGTAATTAATACTAAATTAATCAAAAGGCTCTTAAAAAAGAGTCATCTTTTACTTTAAGTTAAATTGAAATCATAAAACAAATCTTTCCAATCATTTTCCCAAAGTGATTTTCTTGCTCAAACTATCTAGCACTCCCTTTGCAATTATAACCGTAACAATTGCAGTTATAAAATCTGCTGTTGGTGCGGCAAATAACAATCCCTTCACGCCAAATAAATTAGCATAAAGATATGCAAAAGGCACAAGAAGAATAACTTGTCTTAGAAGTGAAATTAAAATCCCCTTCTTTGCAAGACCTATTGAAGTTAAAAATCCCATAGTTACTGGTTGAAGCCCATTTAAAAATGTAAAGAAAAGCATAATTCTAAATAGCTTTACTCCAAAATCGTAGTATAATTCTGATCCTCCACCGAAAATTGAAATGATTTGTCTTGGAAATATTTGAAATATTACAAAGGAAATTGTAGATACAATAATTGCATACTTAGCAGCTTTTTTATAAACTTCAATAACTCTGTCATATTTTTTTGCACCATAATTAAAGGAACTAATCGGTTGAAGTCCCTGTGACAAACCAATATTTACGCAAAAGAAAATCATGTTAACTTTTAAAACTATCCCCACTGCAGCAAGAGGAATATTAGAACCATATTCTGATAGTGCCCCATAATGTCTATAAAAATTATTCATAAGTACTTGCACAAATAAAATTGCAACTTGATTAAATCCACTTGCAGCACCAAGTCTTACAATGTCAAGAATCTTATCACTTTTAAACTCAAAATATTTATTTTCTAAATCCACTGATTTAAATTGCTTACTAAAATAATAAACAACCATTAAAAAGGAAACTAATTGTCCAATAACTGTTGCTAGAGCAGCTCCTGTCATTCCCATATTAAAAACAAAAATAAAAATCGGATCTAAAATTACATTTAAAATGCATCCAACTACCATGCAGTACATTGAAAACTTTGGCGATCCATCTGCACGTATAAGTGTTGAACCAACATTTACTAAGATTAAAAATATAAAACCATAGGAAGTAACGGAAATATACTCAATTGCATAAGTCATTATATCTTCTGTCGCTCCAAATAATTTTAATAGACTACCCATGAATAATTGTGTAAATATGATGAGGATTATACCAGATATAGTGGCAAAGCTAACTGCATTTCTAATGTAGTGTTTTGCCTTTTCTCTATCTCCTCTTCCAAGGGAAATATTAAAATTAGCTGCTGCACCAATTCCACATAAAAGAGCTATTGCTGTACATATTGTTGTAAGTGGAAATGCTACATTTGTGGCAGCATTGCCAAGCATACCTACAGAATTTCCTATAAAAATTTGATCAACTATATTGTAAAGAGCTGAAATAATAAGAGCGAAAATGCTAGGAATTGCAAATTGAATGAGAAGTTTTGATATGTCTTTTTTACCTAAAATGTTATCATCTTTTTCCAAATAAAACACCCCCAATATATAGTATCACTTAAGTTTAGATAGAACAAGTTAGAGAAAAATTTTTAATATTGAAGGCTGTCCTTTGTTTTCAATTTTCCATTCACTTCTTAAATAAAAAGTATTTTTTGAAGTTTTTTTAATGTAAAAAGGGCTGTCTTCTCTTTTGTTGGAGATAGGGACAGCCTTATAACAATTGCAGTGAAGGCTGTCCTTTGTTTTCAATTTTCCATGCACTTCTTAAATAAAAGTAATTTTTTGATGTTTTTTTATTGTAAAAAGAGCTGTCTTCTCTTTTGTTGTAACCAGTGTCGCCTACCCACATAGCGGGTAGTTTTTTGTTTCGCACGTTTCACGTGCTCAACTGACTGAAGTCTAAAATATAAATCCCCGCGTTTTAAGCAGGGGTATCATTACAAGAAATAACCAGTCATCGTCTAATCCACTGGATATGATTTCTGATATGATTTAATCCTATTTTGCTACATTCTCGAGCAGTTCCTTTAAGGCTTATTATATTCTCATCGCTAGTTTAATAAGAGTCCAAAAAAAACTATAATAAACCATACAATATATGAAGTTAGCGAGATAATTCTTCTAAGTTTTTCAGATTTTATAAGTGTGGTATAGGTTGATACTAGATATATAACACTAATTATTACAAAGATAATTAACGATAATATTTTTTTTATTTCCATTTTTTATTAATCTCCATTATTACTTTATTTTATTATCATAACACATTGTTATACAATATTAAAAGGAGTGTATTATGAAAAAAAGATTGTATTATTACTAATATTCTTTATCTTACTTACAAATACGGTTCCAGTGTTTGCTGCAAGTACAAAACCATTACAGAATTCTCCTATTGAAACCTATAGGGCTAATGAAGAAGTAATAGATGAAAACGGCAATGTCTACACAATAGAAATTATAGAATATACAGAATATCCTTCAATTCCAAATGAAAATAATGGATTTTTGTCATCTCTATCGAGAAATTCTTCAAAACCTAGAATTGGAGAAAAAAGAACTCACATTATCAGGATAAGCAACGATGATTCAGGGTTTCCTAGCTTAGCTTTAGGCGTTCCTTTGACATCAGCGATGAAAACAAAAATAGCTAAAGTAGTTGGAACAAAATTATCTGAAAGATTAGGATTTAATTTTATTCCTGGTCTAAATGTTGTATCTTGGTTATTAGCTAGTGCTGCTTTTGTTAATTCAAAATATGCTGGAAATAATGGATTTACAATAACAACAACTTCTGTTTATAGTAGTTATTATTCTCATAGAGAGGGATATACTATAGAAGGTTGGGATTTAAGTAATGTTTCATTAGGCACATACTAAGATATCAATGCTAGAAAGACTAGAATAACAATTTAAACAGTATAACGGTATAAAAATTTAAAAAGTATGGTATAACGTTATAACAATGTAAAGGGACAACTTTATAACAATTGCAGTGAAGGCTGTCCTTTGTTTTCATTTTTCCATGTTTTTCTTAAATAAAAAGTAATTTTTTGAAGTTTTTTAATGTAAAAAGGGCTGTCTTCTCTTTTGTTGGAGATAGGGACAGCCCTTTCTATTTTCATTAAATTTAGTTCTCATAAAGTCAACAATAAGATTAAGTAATTTCATTAATCACAAAGGACAGCCTCTGTTTTGCAACTTCATAACAAGTTTTTAATCAAGTTTTTAATAATGAAGGCTTATCTTTGCTTCTTTTTTTCTATTTTCATTAAATTTAGTTCTCATAAAGTCAACAAAAAGATTAATTAATTCCATTAATCACAAAGGACATCCCCAATTTTACATCAACAAAACCCCTCAATCTATTAAAATCAAGGGGTTAAATTCTTAATTTTTTAAAACTTCCAATGCTTTTTGTAATTGGTTATCTTCTTCCTTATGTTCTATTCCAATTCCCTTAGCATTTTCATTTAATTTTACTTCTATGTCAGGCTCAACTCCAACTTTATTTATTGAATCTCCACTTGGTGTGAAGTATTCTGATGTTGTAAGTTTTAATCCGTCACCCTTAGGGAATTTAATTACATTTTGTACTACTCCCTTGCCATAGGTTTTTTGTCCTATAATCTTGGCACGGTTTAAGTCTTTTATTGCTCCTGAAAGTATTTCCGATGCTGATGCTGATCCTTCATTTACAAGGACAACCATTTTAATGTCATTGTACTTATCATCTGTTTTATAGCTTTCTATAATTTCATTTTTATTATTTTTAAGCGTGCAAAAATCAGATTTTGGAAGTATTGCATCTCCAATTTCTACTGCTGCATCTACTACTCCGCCAGGGTTTCCCCTTAGGTCAAGGACAAGTCCCTTTACTCCTTCTTTTGTAAGCTCATTAAGAGCTTTTTTAAAATCAGCTCCAGTATCTTGGTCAAACATTATTATTCCAATATAACCAATGTCGCCAATCTTGCCTTTAATTATGGAGTCAAGTTTTATTTCTTGTCTTTTTACTTTTACTTCTTTAGTTGTCTTAGAATCATTTTTTAAAAGTAAGATGCTAACTTCTGATCCCGCTTCACCTCTAATGGCTTCTGATGCTTCATTTATCTTCTCGCCACTAAAGTCTTCTCCATTTATCTTTAATATCTTGTCGCCAGATTCAATGCCAGCCTTCTCTGCAGGGGACCCCTTTATTGGAGATACTACTGTAACTGTCCCATCTTCGTGAGGAGATATTATTACTCCAATTCCTTGAAACTTACCAGTTGTCTGTTCTGATAATTTTGTCATCTCATCTTTTGTAAGATATTGTGAATATGGATCCTTAAGTCCTGCAACAAGACCCTTAAGTTGTCCTGCTTCTAAGTCTTCGTCCTTTATGTCTTTGTTATATAAATAATATTCTTTTAAATATTTTTCTAAAACTATTATTTTGCTAAAGTCCTTGTCAGAACCAAATACTTGCTGCATAGTGAAAATTCTAGTCGCAAGTGCTGTTACAATGACAAGTGCAATAATTCCAAGTGTTTTTATAATTTTTTTATTTTTCATTATACATATCCCAATGGATTTACTGGCTTACCATTTACTCTAACTTCAAAGTGAAGATGAGGTCCAGTTGAAAGTCCTGTTGAACCAACAAAACTTACTACATCGCCCTTATTTACAGATTGTCCCACTCTTACATTTAGGGCAGAGTTATGTGCATAAACTGTAACTGTGTCACCATGGTCTATCATGACTACATTTCCATATCCGCTCATAAATTTCGACATAATAACTGTTCCTGACTTTGCAGCTACTACTGGTGTGCCACTTGGTGCAGGTATATCAATTCCTGAATGGAATTTAGAGTATCCAAGTATTGGATGTGTTCTATATCCAAATGGTGATGATATTCTGTAATATCCTGTAACAGGCCAATTATATGATCCACCAGATCTAGGAGCAGAAGACACTCTAATATCTGAGTTTACCCTTGTAGCATTTCTTTGAGCTTCTCTTCTCTTAGCTGCTTCCTGTTCTTTTTTCTTTTGCTCTTTTATCTCAGCTTGAAGTCTTACTATTTCTTGATCTAAACTTGCCCAATCTGCTTGTGCCTTTTCAAATTCTTGTCTGTAAAGATCTAGGTTTTTTTCTAGAAGTTTCATGTATTCATTCTTTGAATCAACTGCAGCTTGATAACTTTGTCTTTCATCTTCCATAGACTCTTTATTAACTTGAACTTTTGCTCTATCAATTTTAAGTCTTTCTTCAGTTTTTTCAATGATGTCAATTTGTTCTTTTATATACTCAATTAAATCTCTATCTGCTTGAGCAATTGATGAAATAATCTCGTTATTTCTAAGTAATTCTTCGATATCTTTTGAATTTAAAATAACTTCTAAGTAATTTACATTACCTCTTTTATACATTTCTCTAACTCTTTGTCTGAAGAGCTCTGTATTTTCGTCAAGATTTTGTCTTGCCTCTTGAAGTTTCTTTTGATTTTCTGCAATATCTTTGTTTAATTTTTCAATTTCTACTTTTAAAGATTCAATTTTTGCTGAAGCATCTGAAATCTTTTTATCTAAGTTAGAAATTTCATCAGACACTGACTTCTTTTCATTTTGAGTAGAGGAAATATTTCCCTTTTGCTCTTTAATCTTGTTATTTATTTGTTTTTGTTCATTTAGTTTTTGATTTTTCTCTCTTGTAAGACTTTGAGAACTCTTTGCCACAGCTCCTGTTGGCACTGCCATTAGTGCTGCTAGGCAAATAGTGAGAATCCTTTTCTTACTATACATTTAATCACCTATACATCTAAAAATCTCTTTGTTGAAAATAAACTTCCAAAAAATCCTATACCCACACCTATTGCTATAAATATTATAAATAAATCTGTTGTTATAGCAGATGAGGATATTAAATCTACATTAGTAATATCATAAAGCTGTGGATTTAATCTCTCATACAAATATTCATATAATTTTATTGTTATAAATCCAGATAATACTGCACCAATTATGCCAAATATAACTCCATCTATTAAAAATGGTCCTCTAATATAAGCATTGGTTGCACCGACATACTTCATGATGTTTATTTCTTTTCTTCTATTTGATACTGCAATTTTAATAGTATTGTGTATTATTAAAACAGAAACTAATACTAAAATCAAGACTATGGCAGCACCTACATATTTTACACCATTTTGTATCTTCATCATTTGAGTTACAAAATCATAATAGTAATTGTGATCTTCTACTATTGGAAGATTTGAGTACTTCTCTTCTATTTCCTTACCATAAGATAATTCCTTCATCTCAACAGTAAGTGAAGCTGGTAGAGGATTGCCTCCTGGTAGATTTTCAAATATTGTTGAATTTTCACCAAGATCTTTCTTAAACTCTTCAAGTGCCTCTTCCCTTGAAACATAGGATACATTTTTAACCTTGTCATTTGCACTAAGTTCATCTATAAACTTATTAACATCTGCTGCAAGAGCATCATCTTTTAAGAAGAATACAACTTTGTCTAATTTCTCTCCAGTTTGATATACAATTGCATTTAAATTTAATACCATAAGCATTACGATGCCAAAAAGTGTAAGCATTGCAGCTATAGATACTGATGAGGTAAATGCCATTGCCCTATTTCTAAATAAACCTGCAAGTGATTCCTTAATGATGTTAAAGAACTGTCTTATTATTTTCATAATAACCTCCTTCTCTCACATCACTTACTACACTTCCATTTTCAAGTGAAATAACTCTCTTTTTAAATTTATCTACTATATTTACGGCATGTGTTGCCATAATAACTGTTTTGCCATCATCATTAATATTCTTTAGAGCCTGCATTATGTCCCATGCTGTTGTTTCGTCAAGATTTCCCGTTGGTTCATCGCATACTAAGTATGGTGCTTTGTTTACTATTGCCCTTGCAATTGAAACCCTTTGAGACTCTCCACCTGATAGTTCAGAAGGATAGCACTTTCGCTTGTCAGATAAATTAACTAAATCAAGTGCATAATCAACATCTTTATTAATTTGTGATTTAGATGCACCAAGTATCTCAAGTGCAAAAGCTATGTTTTCAAATACAGTTTTCTTTTCTAAAAGTCTGTAATCCTGAAAAACAACTGAAATATTTCTCCTTAGCTTGGGTATCATATACTTAGATAGCTTTGTAATATCAGTATCATGTACATAAATCTTGCCACGATTAGCTTTTTCTTCTCTAATCAAAAGCTTAATCATAGTGGATTTACCTGCACCTGATTGACCTACTAAGAATACGAAGTCGCCACGAGGTATTTCAATATTAATGTTTGAAAGGGCCATTACGCCATTGTTATATTCCTTATATACATTTTCAAATTTAATCATAATCTTACCTTTCTATCATCCTTATAGATTATATTACAAAGTGGTTACAATTGTACAGTGAATTTGATATTTTTCACATAAATATCTCAAAACCTTTAATTTTAATTTTAAAAAATGGAAATTTTAAAAAATTTTTTAGAATTTTAAATTTTATTTTACAAATGGGAAAGATTCATGTATAATTTTTTAGTAAAAAAGTAATTTATATAATATTTAGGAGGAATTATGCAAAGATACATTGGAACAGTCGTACGTGGAATTCGTACACCGATTGTAAAAAGTGGAGACAATTTAGTTGATATTGTCGTAGATTCCCTTGGAAAAGCCTTAGAATCAGAAAATATCAAAATGCGTGATAAGGATGTTGTAGCTGTAACTGAATCTCTTGTTGCAAGAGCTCAAAATAATTACTGCTCAACTGATGATATCGCAAAAGATATTAATGATAAATTCAGTGGTGAAATCGGAATTGTATTTCCAATTCTTAGCCGTAACAGATTCTCTACAATTCTAAGAGGAATTGCAAAATCAGGAAAAAAAGTTCACCTTTTATTCTCTTATCCATCTGACGAAGTTGGTAACTCTCTAATGGATCCTAATCTTCTTTATGAAACTAAAATCAATCCTTTCACAGATGTTTTAGAAGAAAAAGAATACAGAGAAATCTTTGGAGAAGAAGTAAAACATGAATTCACAGGAATTGACTATGTAAAATTATATAGAGAAATTTTAAATGACAATTGCGACATTCATTTCTCTAATGATCCTAAAACAATTTTAAACTACACTGATGAAGTTTTAATTGGATCTACTCACACAAGATTTAATATTAAAAGACTTCTTAAAGATGAAGGTGCTAAAGTTGTTCTAGGACTTGACGATATACTAAACCATTCAGTTGATGGAAGTGGATACAATGAAGAATTTGGACTTTTAGGCTCAAACTTTGCATCTGAAACAAGACTTAAATTATTCCCAAGAGATGGCGAAAAATTTGTAAATGCAGTTCAAGAAAAATTAATCGAAAAATACAAAAAAGAAATTGAAGTCATGATCTATGGAGACGGAGCTTTTAAAGATCCAGTTGGAAAAATTTGGGAACTTGCTGACCCAGTAGTATCCCCTGCTCACACTAAGGGACTTAGTGGAACTCCAAATGAACTTAAGATAAAATACATTGCAGATACTGACTTAAAAGACATGGATACAGAGCATGCAACAGCTGCAATGAAAGAAAAAATCTCTCACAAAAATAACAATCTTGTGGGATCTGATGAAACTCTTGGAACAACACCTAGAAGAATAACAGACTTACTTGGAAGTTTATGTGATTTAACAAGTGGTTCTGGTGACAAGGGAACTCCAGTAGTTTTAATCCAAGGTTATTTCGATAACTTTGCAACAGAATAATAAGAAGAAATTTAGAGTGTCCTTGTGACACTCTGAGGTTTTACACAAACCCACTATAACGCTCACCGGATTTCGCTTTCTACAAATTCTAATTCTTAACTCGCTGAAAAACGCAAACTCGCTAACGCTCAATATTTCGTTTTTCGGGCGCTCGTTTTCGAATTGAATTTGAAGAGAAAGCTCAATATGGTTCACTTTTATAGTGGGTTTTTTGCTTTGTCAACAGTCTGAGAGTGTCCTTGTGACACTCTTTTTTTCTGTAAAAAATAGTTATTAGGAATGAATATAATATATAAATTTAAAAATTTTCTTTAAACTCGTAAGTTAGGCTATACTTTACTTTTATTTTAACATCTTCTTAATTTATTATTTTTTTTATATAAATCTTGATCATGAAAAAATGGTTGCCCTCAGTTTAAAAGTTTAATATTAAAAAAGGACAGCCCTTTTTAAAAAAATAAAATTTATTTCTGATAAAATTTTTAATATTTCTTGCTGACAAAATAATGACAAAGGATACCCACAGGGCACAGGCAGCCCGTATTATTCTAGCAAGAGGGGACAGCCCTTTTGGATCTGAATGGGTTTTGTTTTTATTAATTTATTTCAAACTATAAGGGGTGATATCGTTA
>Ga0129315_1000956_pt1 | contig 14886 bp, 16 predicted proteins | sample Cm827metagenome_FD_94432 | JGI IMG/M metagenome (GOLD analysis project Ga0129315, IMG submission 94432) | Eastern black-and-white colobus group fecal microbial communities from Wisconsin, USA - Cm827 metagenome | ecosystem: Host-associated > Mammals > Digestive system > Large intestine > Fecal...
TCAAATCTGAGGAACCCTGATCAGCACAATACCACTTTGTATTTGTTCCGACAGTTTTCCCATTTCCATCACTATAGCTTGCCTGTAAGGTATGCGTCTGGCCGCTTCCCACATTTATCATTATCATGAGGTTAGGATCATTACCATCATAAAACCGTAAAGTATACCCTGCTGTCCACGATGCGTTTATTATATCTCCAATTTTAACTTCATGACCCCTTATATCATCCGCAACAAAATATTCAGCTGCTCTTGCTTCAATTCCATTTCCAAGCAGTACCGTAATCGTCATCATAATCGCCAATAATGTAGTAATTATTCTTTTTCCTGTGTTTTTCATCCCTTATCTCCTTTACACTCTTTTACTCTTCCCTTTCTGCTAAATCTAGGACTGCAGATCCACCTTTTCCACTGTGATACCCTCATACCCGCTTAGACCCAGATAACCATAAAACTGTTCCTCATCATTTAGAAGCGCATCATAGTCTGCCTCCGGCGAAAAGGTGATCTGATACTTTTCGCCCTTATACTCAAAGGAAATGACCGTTGTTACATCTCTTCTCTCCGCCATCTTCTGTAAGATGTAATCGGAAATGGCTGTGTTTGTTTTTGCGTCATAGGTCACCAGTCCATTTTCCGCTGCATCCTTAATATAGCCGTACAGATCCTTTACATAGGCCACTGCGCCTGGAATAGGCATCTTCTGCTCTGTCCTTCCACAAAAGCTGCAGCGATAACACTCTTCTCCATCCTCTCCTACACTGGGTTCTTTAGTAGTCACCCACTCCATGTTACAGAGGTGAACCTCCTCCGCTATTTCCGGCTGATCTGCTACAATCGGCTGAGCTTCCACTTCTTTGGGTGGCGTACTCTCCGGTTTCTTTTCCTCGGTCTGGGGAATATATGGTTCTCCTTCTAATGTTAAAAATGTGGGACCTTGCTTAACACATTTCCACTTTGCATTTGTTCTGACAGTATTTTTTCCATCACTATAGCTTTCCCGTATGGTATACCTCTCAGTTACATCAATTCCTATTGTTATAATGATGCCAGGATCATTAACGTCATAAAAATTTAAAAAACAGTATGGAGAATTCTCATCTGGAATTATTACATCTCCAACTTTAAATTCATAATCCAATAAACTATTTTTAATAGAATAATCAACCGCTCTCGCCTCAATCCCATTTCCAAGAAGGGCCATGATTATCATTACAGCTGCCAGCGAAGTAGTAATTATCCTTTTCCCCGTGTTTCTCATCTCTTATCTCCTTTACACTTTTATAAACTTCCCCTTTTATAAATATAGGTACAAAAAAGCAAAAAAACTCTCACACCAAAATTATTTTTTTGATGTGAGAGTTTATTTATTTGTTTCATTTTTTCCAAACAGAATTTCCTGATTAATTTGCAGCTTCCGTGGTAAGCGCTGTCCGCAAAAAGACAGTTAAGATGACCCTTCCTGCTATCATAGTAAAAACAGGCATTGCATATGCCACATATTGTACAGCGCCTCCATATGCAACCAGCAGGTTATAAATGGCATGAAAGGTTGTTGCAGCTCCAAGTAAGCCACAAATTCCTGCTGCCTTCAGCCATGGCTTCTGCCATGCATAAGAAAGCCCCGCTCCCATCATTGCTCCGCAGACCACATGCATTGCTCCAGTGCCAAATCCCCGGAACAGAATAAAGGAAAAAGCCTCTGCACCGTTTTGGCTCAAATAACAGATATTTTCAAAGGTTGCAAAGGACACGGCAACGATCAGTGCCGCAATACGGATCCTTGCAGGCTTTGGTTCAAAAACAAGCAGATAAAAAAGCAGTGGAAGGAGTTTAACCACTTCCTCTACAACGGGGGCTATTTCCACCGTTGCAGTAAAGGAATTCGCCTGGTACCAAATAGCCAGAAAGGTATTTAAGTAAGCAGAAAACAGGCAGGCTCCCATTCCCGCAAAACAAAAGACAAAGGTTTTGAGCTGTCGTCTGCCTATGCAGATCCCCGCCACCAGCAAGGGCGCCAGCATGCACAAAAATACATTCTCAATATACGTCATGTACTCACCGCCTTTCTGGCTGCCGGCAATATTCCTATCAGAGAAGCTGTCAGCAGAAGATCAAACCAGAAGCTGGGACTCATAACAGATTTCCCGCTAAAAAAGCAGCCGGAAGTCCAGAGACAATATTCTGAAGCTACAAAGCACAATACCGCTATATGAAAAAACTGCCTCCTGCGCCTTTCTCCGCTCTGACCTCTTGCATAGATAAGTCCCCGGATCGAACAATAGGAAAGCATCATCATAAGCCCGCACCAGATCAGATTGGAAAGAACATCTCCATAAGTGCAATATAATAAAAGCAATGGAATTCCAATCATCAGGGACAGCCATTTCGCCCGGCATTTCATTTTTCGTTCTTCCTGATAAGCCATGGCATCCTGTAAAATGCAGAGAAAAATTGCGCTGGAAATCCATCCGAATTCAGAAACATAAAAGACCTGAGGCGTAGTGGAATACAAAAAAAGGTAAAGCGTCCAGTAAAGCGCCCCCAGGGCAAAGCAGCCATAGAAGCAGGTTAACAGCAAATCAATCCTCTTGTGGTCTTTTCCATATTTCAAAAAGGAAATGATCACACCGATTGTTGTAACGGCAAGCTGCAGAAAATTTTCAAATAGCTCTGCCATCCGTATTTCCTTTCTCATCCTTTTCTTCCTTGTCTTTATTGGAAAGACGGATACGGAAACACAGGATTGTTACCCCTGCCCCGAGAACAAAAGACATAAAGCCAATAAAAATATAACTGAGGGCTGCACTTCCCCGAAATACGCTTGCAGTAGTATGGTACTCCGTATAGAAACTATTCCATCCCTGATTTCCATATGCTCCCGGCATAAAAACAGAAAACCCGATAACAAGCATCAACGCAGCTACAAAGGAAACCGCTGTAAGCGCCCTGTTTCTGCAATGCTCCCTATACTGGTTTTTATATGCAATACGATATTTTACCTCTGCAATACGTTCCTCATTACTCAACACCTGTAATGCCCTCCTTTTCCAATATCTTCCTTAATCCAATTTTTCCTCTGTATACCATGTTGGTGATCTGCTTCACATTCTTTCCCATAATCTTGGAAGTTTGACGATAGCTCATCCCTTCAAAATACACCAGATATAAAGCTTCCCGGTAATCCGAATTTAGCTGCTGCATACAAAAATGGAGGATTTCGTCCCTTTCCCTGGTACGCACCACTTCCTCCACAAGCGCCCTGGCATCTCCCGCTTCCTGCAGATCATCAAGGTTAAAATGACATTTCTTTTTCGTTTTATGGCGCAGTGCCATATGTCTCGCCACCTTATATAAATACGGTTTAAATCCTCCGTCCCGGATATGAGGTCTTTTTGCAAACAGATAAGAAAAAACCTCAATCATCAGATCTTCCGCTTCGTGAACATCATGCACATAACCGTTTATGTAGAAGATCAGGGGATTTCCATATTTGATCATAAGCTCATCCAGGCCTTTTTCTTCCCCGCATAAATATCCTCTGTATAAGTCCTCGTCGGAAACCACGCCTTCACTTCCCTTCTTACCCGGAATTTAAAATCCCTCAGCCTGTTTTTAGCATATGTGTTTTTTACTCTATAAGCAAGTAAGATTTTTCATTACAAGTTCCGTCAGTCATATGATGACTGTAATAATCCTTTAACGCAGGTGCTAAATCCATATCTTTTTTCGCACCCTCTTCTTGTCAGTGGTCAGCTCCTCGGCATCGCTTTCCTGCGCCATCAGAAATTTGTGCCTTAAATCTTTTGGCGGATATCCGCCGTACAAAAGCGATGGCTCAAGGATAGGGTGTCTGGTAAAATCACAGTCAATCCCCGGAGCATAGACTTTACATCCGGTCTGCCCCTGCAAGTATTTGTTCCCGCCTATATGATCAGCATGTGCGTGTGTATTATAAATTGCCGCTAAATTCCAGCCGTTAGCGTCTAATATCTGACGTGCTTTCCGCCCTGCATCCTTATCATTTCCACTGTCGATCAGACAGACATTTTGCTCATCCAGCCTTACAAGTCCGATATTCGTAGGGCTTTTGATATAATAAGTGCGCTCAGAAAGCTGTATCAATTCGTACATGGTTTTTCCTCCCGTTAATAATGAAAACTACTCTTCCAGAAGTCTGCTTAACAACGCCTGTCTATTGTTTATAAACATTTCTGTCACTTGATAACTTTCTGTTTCCTCGTATTCACATAAATGTATCTTTCCATTATCGAAACAGTATATATCTGCATTTGGAATTCCTAACAAAATAGGGGAATGTGTAACTATAAAAAACTGCGCTCCGCATTTTGCACACCTATCTATTTCCATTAACAGGATAAGCTGTCTCTGCGGAGATAATGCTGCCTCCGGTTCATCAAAAAGATATAAGCCATTTGCCTGCAGATTATTCTGCGCTAACGCCAAGAAACTTTCTCCATGTGATTTTTCATGATATTTTGCTGAAGGATGCTCCGGATCTGCATATTTCTCTTCTTGAGTTGCCACATTATAAAAGCTTTCCGCTCTAAGAAAATACCCCCACTTTTCTTTCCTATATCCCTTTGAAATTCTTATTGCTTCACATAGTTCTGAGTGGGTATCATGTGTAGAAAAGATATAGTTCCTGGTTCCGCCCTCCGGATTAAACCCATGGGCCACAGCAAGCGCCTCTAACAGTGTTGATTTGCCACTTCCGTTTTCTCCAACAAAGAAAGTGATCGGACTGTTAAAATCCAGTCTTTCAACACCTTTAAACGCCTCTATTTTCCTCAAATAACTATCGCTGTCTACTTTATTCCAGTCGAACAGGACTCCCTGTATAAATTGATCATTCATTATGTTTGCCTTTCTTAACTATACTAGGTATCTTTTTCATACCTGCGTCCTGTTCATCTTTATACATTAAATTTTTTATGCATTAAATGTATCCCAATATGACCAATTCCAAGAATGATTGATGCGCAGATCACGATTGCATTTCCAGAATAAATTCCAAGCAATAGACACGCAATAACCGGAAGGGTTGCACCCGCCACAGGAAATCCCATATAGGACATATAAAAATCCTTCATCGTTTTCAGACTCTTAAAATATTTGATCCAGTAGCATTCATACAAAACCATCAGCACAAATGCCGTCATCCAAATTATAATCTTCCACTCAAAATAGAAGCCTTCAAATACCATTACTTTCGGGTTGAGTGCGGTAAAAACCATAAGTGATACACTTAACAGAGCCTCACCCATGCGCTCAAGGAGCAGCAGCAGCTTATTCTCCTTTTTGGCAACCTCATCATATCCCGCCGGCTTTGCTTTGCATGCCCAAATGATATTTGGAACAAACAGCATCAGAAGAAATACAAAACCTGTAACGCAAAAACCAAGGTCATACGGCTGCCTGCTGATCTGCGAGAAAGCAATGGTGCTTAATTTAACGCTGCTTATCATATCTCCATATTTTTCTTTAAGCTTTCCAGCCATCAAATCAGAATTGTATAGATCTGTGTGATAGCTTCCATAAATCCCCATTATTCTGCCGCCACCGCACCGCGTGTATGCATCAATAAAATTCGAGACCATGTAAGCTTCTCTTAGTGATGATATACCATTATGTTCCGTATCTTCATTGTAATATTCCTGCCCCTGTCTGATACACTCCTTTGCAAGTATGTATTTTTCAGAATCTTCAAGGCCGTTATCCTCTAAATATTTCAAATACCTTGATCCTGTAGTATCATACTGATGCCCCACATCAGTGCCATAAAATATTGTCTCGGGACAATACTCTTTTATCTCATGAAAGAACTCATAATAGTATTTGTTTCCCGACAGTGTTCCCTGTATCTCTTCAAAGAATAAATCTATCAGTTCATCTGAATCCTCTTTCATCCATTCATTTAAAAACTCGGCACTATAATATGGCAGTTCCACAAAAAGATTACGGTATCCTTTATTATAGTATTCCCTCCATTCTTTAAGCTCAATGTCATAACACTTTTTATGACCATGCGCTTCTCCGTAAAGACTTATCATAGTATTCTCATTCGGAAAGACATCTGTGGTCTGATCCGATTTATCTAAGATAAATCCTGTAACTACCAATATCAATACAATCCCAAAGGCTAATATGGTTTTTATTTTATCCTTCATTTTAAACTCCTCTAATTCTGTCATATTAATCCCGCATTTCTGCGCATCTCGAGTTTGTGTCAAGTGCGCGCATACACAAATCTCGCGTGTGAAAAATTTTATTTTTCACTATATTTCAGGAGCTGCTTTAAATCTTTCTCCGGCGTGGTGATGGGGGCAATGCCGAAGTTTTCCACAAGATAGCTCATTACACCCGGTGAAATAAACGCTGGCAGCGTAGAACCAAGGCGGATGTTCTTGATGCCCAGGTGCAGCAGGGTCAACAGGATGCACACCGCCTTCTGCTCATACCAGGAAAGCACCATAGACAGCGGCAGATCGTTCCCGTACAGCCACTACATCCGGCTGTCTGTTCACACTGAAAACAAATATTTTGCTTTTTCTGCTTTGCACCTTACACCATTTTTCGTTCTTAACTTTCCAGCATCATAAAAATATAGTTACTTTAAAAGACACTCCCTATCGAGCAGGAAATCATAGATATTTACGGTCAGGATACCGTACTCATCATAATGTGGCTGAACAATATCTTTGGTAATGATAATCTTCTTGAAAGAATCGTCAATTTTTCTAAACGGTCTGATTTCCTGAGTTCGCTTTGCTTCATTAGGCAGCGAGTACGCCGACTGAATATAGTATCTGGAAGAACCAAGGTTACAGACGAAATCTATCTCCAGCTGCTTCCGGTTTACTTTTCCATCTTTGTCCTTTTCTGCAATGGGAATGACACCCACATCCACGCTATAACCACGCATACGAAGCTCGTTGTAAATTACATTCTCCATGGAATGTGTCTGCTCAAATTGACGGAAGTTAATTCTGGCATTGCGAAGTCCTAAGTCGGAAAAATAATATTTCTTGGGAGTTTCAATGTATGCCTTTCCTTTGATGTCAAATCGCTGTGCAGACTCAATCAGAAAAGAATCCTCAAAATAATCCAGATACTTTTTAATGGTGTTGGCGGTAATTTTTGACTTCTTGACCGTCTTAAAAGTATTTTTTAACTTTTCGGGATTGGTCAGCGAGCCAATAGCAGATGAGAGAATGTTCAACAAATCTTCCAGCTCTCTGATATTCTTTACACGGTTTCTCTTGGTAATATCTTGAATATAAATCTCGTTAAATAAATTCTGTAATGTGACTGCTTTATCGTTTGCATCATCACGAAGGACAACCAAAGGAATGCCACCATATAACATATACTCAGACAAGCCCATGTACTTATCGCCGTTGTAAACGGTCATAAATTCTGCAAAACTCAAAGGATACATATAAATCTCGTCACCACGGCCGGCAAACTCGGTAGCAATGTCTTTGGATAAGAGCTTTGCGTTACTTCCTGTCACAAATATATCCATATTATCCTTGCGGAGGTAACCATTCAAAACGGCTTCAAAGCAGTCCAACATCTGAACTTCATCAAGCAGCAGATAATACATTCCTTCATCAATGGCTTTGGAGCGAACATACTCCATGAATTTTTCCGGGTCAACTCCCCGCTTTTCCTTTTCAATTTGAATAAGGCTTTCTCCAATCAGATAAAGGTCATCTGCAGAGTCAAAGGCAAAACGAATGATATGATCGGCATCTACACCATTATCCAATAGGTGGTGAAAAAAAATGTTATTCAGCAAATATGATTTGCCACACCTGCGAATACCGGTAATAACTTTAATCAATCCGTTGTTTTTTCTTTTTATTAATTTATCTAAATAGAAATCTCTGCGAATCTCTCTCATAAAGCCTCCTTGCAAAGGATTTTTGCAACTTGATACATTTTTCTGTTCTATAATATCACAAGAACATCCCACCTTCAATATAGCTTGTGCTTTTAAAAAGGATTTTTGCAACCTTTAACATATTTCCTCTCCAAAAACTGCTGCTTTCTTACTACACAATCCCCCTCTAGGATAAACTGACCATCCGTTTTCTGCAGCCATCTCATAATCTTCCATTGCTGTAGCATAATCCCCCTTATCAAATGCAATTTGCCCTAAACCATAATATCCATCCATGCATCCGAGGGCAATGGCATTGTCAAAGTACTCCTTTCCTTTCTCCTGATCGGCATCTACTCCCCTTCCATAACAATAATTGTATCCCAAAGCAACATAGGCATATGGATTTTCACCTGCATCATACTTTTTTGTAATATCTAAGGCTCATTCCGTTTTTGAAACAATAGGTTTTAATCCATTTTTTCTTATGTTTTCTAATTCTTCTTTTTCCCACTTTTCAATCTTGCCACCTCAAAGCTGGAAGTTGTCGATGCAATAACTATAACAACATCTTTGATACCGCTCCTATCACCGCTTCTGCATCCAGCCCCTGTACTGCTTGTGCAAGCTCATCAAACACAGCTTTTTTCTCGTCCGGATATCGGTAATGTGATAATTTTTCAATTATTCCATCTGCTACATCCACATCATATTCCGCCATTGCCTGCGTAAGCAGGGTCAATTCCTGTTCGAGTAAGTCTTTGTCTAAATCTTTAAGTTCCTGTTCGTCCTCTTCCACACTGCAGATTGTTTGTAGCTGCTCATTCAGGCTTTTCCATTGCTCCATAAATATCGGATGCATCGTTTTTATAACATCCGTCTTCTCATCGCGTGCCGCATATTCGAGCAGCTTTGCAATACTGGAAACGGTAAGTGCTCCGATCATTGCTGCCGATGTTTTCATTGCATGCACTTTTACGCGGTACTGCCGCAGGTTGTCCCCATCGGAAATATTTTTTTCAAATGCGTCCAGTGTCGCCGCATCTGTACCTGCCATCTGTACAAACTCTTCGATTACAGCAAGCAAATCCTTGGGAGCTTTATTATGTAAATAGGCATACTCCAGATTAAGTTCTGAAACCGTCTCCAGCCGCTGTTGAATCTGTGCAGTTTCTTCTGCCTCCCTGCGTATCTGCTCCTCGGACTGCATGACATCGCCTTCTATAATCTTATTCTGCGGGAGATATTTCTGCAGTAGTTTTTCCAATTTGGAGTACATGATTGGTTTTGCAAAAAAATCATCAAATCCGTTTTGCAGAAACATTTCCTTTGCACCATTTACCGCATTTGCCGTCAATGCAATCACCGGTGTTTCCAAATTTACATTTCCTTCCTGCTCCGGAAATGCGTGAAGTGTCTCTATACCATCCATTCCCGGCATCATATGGTCAAGAAAGATAAGATCGTATTTCTTGTTTACAACTTTTTTCAAACATTCTTCTCCGCTGTCCGCCTCATCAATTCTCATCTGAGTATCCTTTAAAAGGCTCCGGAACACCTTGCGGTTTATAGCGTTATCATCAACCACCAGTATATCTGCATCCGGTGCTATAAACGCCGTTTCATATACATATTGCTGTTCCTGCTGTTTGATACGCTCGGAAAGCTTTCCAACCGGTGTCTCATCGATAATATCCTGCTCAAGGTCAAAGAAAAAGTCAGAGCCTTCGCCATAGGTACTTGTCACCTCCAGATGACTCCCCATCAGCTTCAAAAGCTGCAGCGTAATACTCATTCCAAGCCCTGTTCCCTCAATATTGCGATGGCGGCTCTCCTCGATCCTCTGAAATTCCTCAAACAGCTTCGGTTTATCCTCTTCTCTGATACCAACACCTGTATCCTTTACTTCAAAATGCAAAAGCACCTTCTGTTCTTTCTTCTCTCCGGTAACTGAAAGCGTGACACTTCCATGCTCCGTATACTTAACCGCATTATTTAAAAGGTTAAGAAGCACCTGGCGAATCCTGACATCATCCCCCATAAGTCTTGAAGGCAGCTTTTCATCAACATAAACCTCAACCTCAAGCTCTTTTGAAACAGCTTTCTGATAAATCATATTGACTGTATCATGTATCAGGCTGCTGACGTCGTATTCTACCGGAATAATCTCAAGCTTTCCCGAATCAATTTTTGAAACATCAAGGATATCATTGATTAATGCCAGCAGACTTTTTCCCGCATTCTGAATATCTAACGCATATTCACGCACCTGCAATTCCCTGCTCTCCCTCAAAATCATTTCATCCATGCCAAGAACCGCATTAATCGGTGTTCGGATTTCATGTGACATATGTGCAAGAAACCTGCCCTTTGCCTCATTCGCCATCTCTGCTGCCTGCTTGTCTTTTTCAATGTGAAAAACAGACTGTATCGTATAAACAGAAGAACATATCAGAAGGATCAACATTCCGATTGCAAAATAATGTCCATGAAAATTTCCACTTCGGCTAAAATACATCACTAATTGGATAGCCGAACATACAAATGCTCCAAAAAGACCAAATGCCACAAAACGATATTCCTGAATTTTCCTGCTATACAGATCCTTTAAAAAAGTATACACAACAGATGCTATTGCCAGGAAACATCCTATTGCCACAAAAATAAATGTGGATACCAGATCTTTTATTCCTGTAATATGCAGAATACAACTAATTGCATCAACCGTACCCATGAATATTCCCACAAAACGGTACAGCTTTTCAAACCGGTGTTTCTGAATTTCATTCATATAGATAATCACAGAAAACGGAATCAGCATGACCATATAAAACGGAATTTCACTTGCAATCGAAACATTTTGAAACATAATCTGACGGAAAACAGAATTCATATCCAGCCAGACTGCAGAAAGCATACCTGCATATCCCAGATAAATAATATCCATCGGACGTTTATTCAAAATTCCATAAATTGCGCTGAAAAGAATTGTCAAAATGCCTATCAGAAAAACAATCGCAGCTATAATAATCTCGCCAAAATACAGGCTGATCAGGAATTTCCATATACCAAATTCACTGCCCACATAGGGCTGATACAAAATACCATTGCTGGATGCCATTTCAAGCCGCAGAACTTTTCCGGCATCCGCCGCTGTAACCGGTATCAGAAGATAACATTCAGGACTTATCTGCCCGAACCATCTTTTTCCCATAGTAGAATACTGATAAATCAGTTTTCCATCCAAATAGGCACTAAGATCCTGACCACGAAAACATAAATGGCTGACCCTCTCATCCAGATTTTTAGGAATTATTGTTTCTATAATTTGCGTTCCTTTTTCATTTTTAGCGGGTATATCAATCAAAGACTTTGTCCCATCCTCTTCGATACGATACCATTCTCCCTGATAGTCCTCACATAAATCGTTCTCCTCTACATGATCGGGCGGCAGAACGATCTGTCCGATAACACCATACCCAAACGTAAGGATCAACAATATAAAAAATATGTATTTTATTCCCTTCATACTTTCAAATATTTCCTCATTGATTATATACAATCAGTTAGTTCAGCACCTTTGCGATTTCATCTATCAATCGTTCCCTGTGTGCCGGCTTTAAGATATAACCTGCCGGTGCAAATTTCAATACTCCATATACCTGTTCCCGTTGTGCCATACTTGTAAGGAAAATGACCGGAATTGTTTTCATCTCGTCATCCTGAGTCATCGCTTCAAATACAGCTTTTCCATCCATGCCAGGCATCTCATAATCTAACAATACCAGATCCGGATGCTTCTTTGGAATCAGCTCCAATGCCTTTTCTCCGGACGGAACCAGAAAAATATCATATTTTTCCTCTAAAATGGATTTCATGTTACGAAGCACCAGCGGATTGTCATCTACAATCATAATTCTTTCGCGGCCTTTATGCTTTTTATCCATAATTAACGGAGCCTGCTGTGTGTCATCCACATCTTTTGTTAATTCTTCTTTCTCCAGTGACAGATCTTTGCCACACGCTAACATATTCTTACAGGTTTCTACAATTACCGACCCTGTTACAGGACGAAACAACTTTTCAAACTGCGGTGTTGTACAATAACCAGAAATACTTCCCCAGCTTTCTTTTGTCGAGATAATAAGCACCGGTGTCTTTGGCATCTGCTCCTTTGCCCATGTAAAAATTGTATAGTTAAGCTCATCAATCCCTATCTGACAAACAATAATCATATCTGGTTTTACAATCTTTGCCATTCCCCTGACCATATCAATTTTCTCCGAGCAAATCTGAACCTGAAAATCATTTTCCAGACATTCATTTACGCTTCTGATAATTTCTTCTAACTCGCCAATCAATAAAATTTTTTGCATCAATCATTCCTCCATCTCTTAATTTTCCGTAATGTCGATCAATCTTTTTTTCTGTTTTTATAACCCTTCCATATTCAAATCCACGATTAACTTTCCTATTTCCCGTTCTTTTAAAAGATAGCACATGTAGATGGGAAGATATACCACAGCTCCCTCCTGTTCTAAATTTGCCGCCGATAAAACATATGCTTTCTCAAGATGATAATCAGGAATGTTCATAAAATTATCCAGAGCCTTATGTGCCTTATAGGCTTTTCCTGCTTTCACCTCTATGGGAACAACTTTTCCGCCCATTTCAATCACAGCATCCAGCTCTCCTATATTTTTCTTTTTACAGAAATAAGGCTCCAGACCATTGGCCGTTAATTGCTGTACCACAGCATTCTCAAAATGGGCGCCATTATTTATCTCACTGTTCTTATTGATTAGTTCCAGTTTGATTTCCGCCGAATATGCGCTGGTAAGCAATCCGGTGTCATTTGAAAAGAGCCGGAACACATTGCTGCTCTTACTCGCTTTGAGAGGAATGGTTGGAGCTTCTACGTTGTACACAGGCAAAGCGACTCCTGCATCTTTCAGCCATAAAAAACTGTTTTCATATCTGTCAAACTTTAACTCTTTATCCAGCATTGTAAAAACAAATTTTTTATTCTGCTTGTTCAATTCCGCCGGAATGATATCGTAAATGGATATCAGTTTCAGTTTCTTATCTTCACTCTCGTATTGCGAAAAATCCTCTTTGTATAACGTAATGATATCCCGTTGTACTTTATCGACCTCTCTGATATCTTTTGTAGCAATATAGGTTTTTACTGCATCCGGCATGCCTCCGACAATAAGATAGATAAAAAACAGCGACAATAGCTTCTGATGTATAAATTCATCCACAGGCTGACATGTTTCAAATTTTTCTTTCAGCATTTCCAATGTCATTTTTGACACATTATTCGCTACCATGAATTCTTCAAAATCCATAGGATACATTTTCAAAACCGTTAAATATCCCACAGGAACCGATGCTATTCCCTTAAGCTCTACCCCTAATAAGGAGCCGCTCATTACATATTTAAAGCTGCCTTCTTCTACAAGGAACTTTATCTTTGTCACTATTTCCGGACATTTCTGTATTTCATCAAAAAAGACAACTGTTTCCTGCGGTTTACAGTCTTCCGGCATTATCATTTTCAATTTCACCAGAAACTCTTCCGCACTCATTTTTACATTGAGATAATCAACCAGGTTCGGCTGATCTATGAAATTTACTTCAAACTTGGTATATTCACTTTTGGCAATTTCTTCTCTTATAAGCCAGGTCTTTCCCGTCTGTCTGGCTCCCGTCACCAATAACGCCTTATTGGAACTTTTCAACCATTCTTCTATGATAATGGAGTTCTTTCTATACATAAATTCCTTCCTCCCTTCTTAACAATATCTCTTTTGCCCCGTTTTTTCAATATAATTCGCAATATTCTGCCCCGTTTTTCTATTTTTATTATATCATTTTTGCCCCGTTTTATTACCTGATTTTCATGAAGCCAAAAAACCACTGTAGATTTTACTTTCTACAATGGTTCTTATCTCTCCACAAAATCTCCATTTATTAATTTGTCAGCGCAACGGTTATTTCTTATAATAAAATTTAGATATCACCTGAATAATCAACGCTATGGCACACCCTATCATGGCTCCAGCTATTATAATAAAAAAACACTCAACTATGCGAAATCTATTTGCTGTAAAAGACCAAATCCCTGCTATGGTTCCAAATATTACGGCAAATCCTAAATACAAAGAAAATATTGTTTTCTTGTTAATCATATTAACAGGCTCTATCCCTTTAAGAATATAGTCTGTTGTGACCTCAAAAAGCTCTCTCATAATAATAATTTTTTCTATATCGGGTGTGCTTTGCTCACTTTCTCATTTTGAAACTGCTTGTCTTGATACTCCAACTTTATCCGCAAGTTTCTCTTGAGAAAGTCCTTTCGTTTTTCTCAAATATTGTATTCTGTCTGCTATGTTCATAGTCATGGCTCCTTTCTGTTTTGTGAAATTATAGCAAAACTGTTGGTTGCATAACCACCATTTAGAAATGGAAGTTCGTCAACCGGGAGTTGCAACTATTTTTTTGGCAAATTCCCAATGCTATGGTACATACCCGAATAAATTACAGGATCCAGTTTCGTAAGATCCACATTAAAAATGTCAGTGTCCTTACATTCAAGCTGTTCATCTACTTGAATATTCCTTATTCTGCAAAAAAATGTTGCAGACTCTCCTGTTTCAACAGATCGAACTACCTCACATTCATATATCCACCTGCTCGCTTCCAAAATGGGAACATCCACAATTTCTCCTCTGCCAACAGCATATGAAATCCTGTCTTTTTTTTCATCCTCCGCGTGATGTGTACCAAAGTAGTCCATAAGCTCAAGCATATCTGTGCTAATTTCATCTGACCCCATTTCCTCAAATTCAAATTGAACAAAATCGCTGCGCGATGGCCTGCCAAGGCTGTGACGCAGTTTTTCTTTTCCTAAATAAAAAAGCAGTGGAAACCAAGTCCTAATAGTAGTATTGTTAAGTCACCACAACCAACAA
>Ga0129315_1000957_pt1 | contig 14882 bp, 12 predicted proteins | sample Cm827metagenome_FD_94432 | JGI IMG/M metagenome (GOLD analysis project Ga0129315, IMG submission 94432) | Eastern black-and-white colobus group fecal microbial communities from Wisconsin, USA - Cm827 metagenome | ecosystem: Host-associated > Mammals > Digestive system > Large intestine > Fecal...
CGCTCTACGACGGCATCCACGAGCCCATCATCTCCGAGGAGGACTGGCAGCTTGCGCAGAAGCAGCGCCAGCAGACCAACAAGCGCCAGCTCAAGACACACAGCCTTGACCACGAGCACGTCCTGTCCGGGCTGCTCAAGTGCCCCATCTGCGGCGGCGGCATGTACGGCAACGTGAACCGCAAGAAAAAGGGCGACGGAACCTATTACCGCGACTACTTCTACTACGCCTGCAAGCACCGCCTGCATGTGGACGGCAAGCGCTGCGACTATCATCACCAATGGGGCGAGGAAATCATCGACGGCGCTGTGGAGGAGATCATCCACAAGCTGGTCAACACGCCCGCCTTTGAGCAGGGCATCCGAGAGAAGATCGGCGGCAAGCTGGACACCGCCGAGCTCGACGCAGAAATGGAAGCCCTGCGCAAGCAGCTCCGTCAGCTCACGGGCACCAAGGACAGGCTGGGCGATCAAATCGACGCGCTCGATTTTGACGACCCGCATTACACCCGCAAGGCGCAGGATCTGCAGGAGCGGCAAAACAGGGTCTACGACCAGATCGCCTCCATCGAGGTCAGCATCGCCGAGGTGCAGACCCGCATGGACAACATCCGCCAGCGCCGGATTTCCACCGACAACATCTATCAGTTCCTGCTCTACTTCGACAAGCTGTACGACCAGTTCACCGATCTGGAGAAAAAGACCTTCATGAACAGCTTCATCGAGCGCGTGGAGATTTACCCGGAGCGTCGGAGCGACGGACGCATCGTGAAGCGCATCGAGTTCCGTTTTCCCGTGTATTTCAAGGGCTCGGAGATCAGCGGACTTTATTGGGACGAAACGGATATGTCGGAGACGGTGATGGCGTTGTCTAAGCTTTCCGATGCCGAACAATATCGCCATTAAACTGGATATGGGCAAGCTGGTATAACGCCTGCCGAAAGCCATGCTTTCGCAACCTGTGACGAAATCAAAGCTCACGTCAAGAAACACACAGGTCTTACGGTTTCAACGCAGAATATCGCGCAAGTTAAGCGGAAATGCGGAATCATTGGGCGGGAATGCTACAATAAGGCAAAGGCAGAGAATGTGAAGCAATGCCCCGCAGATAAAGGAAAAGCGATTGAAGAAGCGCTGCGGTTCTTTGGCATGATATTTGACGCCATTTAACGCCGAATTCATTTCCTATCCTTCAGCAACGCACATTGAAAACCCGGCAGAGTTTTTCGCTCCGCCGGGTTTTCTATACATTTTCAGAATATACCTTTTTATTATACGCTTATTTTTTCGTTCATTTCCACCCGATATACCCCGAAAGCATCGGATACACGCCCTGCGCTTCGGTCGGGAAAATCCGCATCGCCGCATCGGAAGCGGCCGCCTTCGTTTCGGCGCTCACGCGCTTGTTTTAGAGCGTGTTTTCGTCGGATGAAAGTGCCTGCCCTTCCGTCACGGTTTTCAGATACGTTTCCAACAGATTCAGGTTTTCGGTTTCATAGCGCTTTTTGCCGATAACGGCATAGCTGCCCTCGAAGCGGAGCGCCGTCGATCCTTCCGCCGTAACAAACGTGAGCGTCAGGCCGTCGTCCGCCACGCCGATATCCGTCTCATCGCCGAGCGAAAGCACACAGCAACGCGCATGAACGCCCGAAACGGCGGTTCTGTCCGTGATGACAGTTCGCTGTGCGCCGCCCTCGGTATAGGCAATCCATTCAATCTGCTCGATGGAATCGGCGGAAAGTACCTTGACGGCATCCAGTTCCGGCCATTCAGAGGCTGTCCGCTCCTCCCCGGTCGGCTCCGCCGCATTTCCAACGGCTGCGCCCGAAATGCCCGCGGCAGGCAATGCGTCGGGCATCGCGCTTTCGACGATTTCCACGGACAGCAGTTCACCGTCGGTAACGGCAAGCGCGGGCAGCGCGGCAAAGGCCAGCAGCACAAACAGGATGATCCACACGGATTTTTTCATGAGACACACTCCTTTCCATTTATCAAGAACATTCTTTATGGATATCTATATCATAAACGATTCATCCTCAAAGCGCAAGTGTCAAAGCCGTTAAGAGCGCAAACGAAGACGGATCTTCGCAATGGGGTTTCGCTTTTGAGATGATTCGTGTATAATAAGGAGAACCGATTGCGCGCGCACAGGCCGCGCGAATTTCAGATCGGCTTCAACGAAGGGAATCAAGGACATGTTTACCCCGAACGAATACGGTCTTTTCTCCATGCCGACGCTCGAAACGCCGCGGCTGATTCTGCGGCGGATGACGATGAAGGATGCAAAAGACATTTTTGAATACAGCCGCGACGAGGAAGTCGCGTGCCACGTGCTCTGGTCCGCGCAAAGGGATATCGGCGAAGCGAAGGACTACTGCCGCTACATGCTGCGCCGCTACCGCGCGGACGAACCAAGCAGCTGGGGCATCATCGACAGGCAGACCCGGCATCTGGTCGGCACCATCGGCTACATGGATTACAGCATGGATAACGCAAGTGTTGAAATCGGCTATTCTCTGGCTCGTTGGCTTTGGAACGGCGGCTACATGACGGAAGCGCTTGCGCGGGTCATCGACTACACGTTTGAATCGATGGATATCAACCGCATCGAGGCTCAACACGAACTGGACAATCCCGCCTCCGGCCGCGTGATGGAAAAATGCGGCATGCGCAAAGAGGGCGTTTTGCGCCAGCGGCTCTACAACAAGGGGAAATTTGTGGACGTGGCGCTTTACGCGATTCTCAAGAGCGATCCAAGAAAACCGTTTGGGGTTCCGTCCCAACCCCTGCAAGGGAACTGAGTTTCCCTGATCTTCCGCCTCGCTTCGCGGCGGTTTAAATCTTTATCATTCATGAAGCAAGGGGACATGGGAATCATTCCCCGCCGGGGCTTGGGGCAACGCCCCAAACGTTAATCTCTATGCGCTATTCTCCCGAAAGATACCGAAATCAAAGGAGTTTTGAAATATGATCAAACTGATTGCCTGCGACATGGACGGCACGCTGCTGGACAGCCAAAAGCGTCTGCCGCCCGAATTGCCCGAAGTCATTGCGCAGCTCAGAGAAAAGGGCGTGATCTTCTGCGTCGCCAGCGGCAGGCAATACGCCTCGCTGCGCCGCGACTTTGAAGCGTATGCCGACGATCTCCTTTTCCTCTGTGAAAACGGCGCGCTGGTCATGCAGCGCGATAAGCGCGTGCTCATCGATCCCGTGGACGCAAGCTTCATCACGCGGATCGTGACGGCGACGCGCGCGCTTTCGGGCGTGTATCCCGTCGTCTGCCGCGCGGACGTGGCGCTGATTGAAAAGACCGCTTCCCCAGAATTTATCCGCAACACGAAGATGTATTACCCCAGCGTCGAGGTTGTGGACGACCTGACCGCGCTGGGCCAGCTCGGCGACGTCTGCAAGGTCGCTTTTTACGACGAGGGCGACGCGCAGACGCATGAACTGCCGGAACTGAAAAAGCATCTGGAAGGGCCGCTGGCGGTCATCCTCTCCGGCGAACATTGGGTGGACGTCATGAAGCCGGGGGTGAACAAGGGCTGCGCGATGCGCGGCATTCAGCAGAAGCTGGGCATTTCGCCGGAAGAATGTATGGCGTTCGGCGATTATCTCAACGACTGTGAACTTTTGCAGGCCGTCGGAGAGAGCTATGCGATGGAAAACGCGCACCCCGCGCTCAAAAAGCTGGCGCGCTACATTGCGCCCGGCAACGACGACAACGGCGTGATGCGCGTGGTCCGCGAACGGCTTGGGCTGGCGGAGGCATAACCATGCACAGCACAGAAAAAAAGGCGCTTGCGCTGAACCTGCTGCTGTCGCTGCTGATGGCGGCGGGCTACATGCTTCTTTTCGCCTACAACAACACGCCGCTCGGCGCGGCCATCGGCAGCGACAACGCCATGTACCTGACGATGGGCACGGCGCTGGCCAAAGGCTGGGCGCCGTATGTCGATGTGTTTGACCACAAAGGCCCCCTGCTCTTTGCGCTTCAGGGGCTGCCGCAGTGGATCGGCGGCGGCTATAACCTGACCGCCGTGTTTTTGCAGGAGGTCGTCGCGCTGTTCGCCTGCCTGACGGTTGTCCGCGCGCTGGCCAGAGCGCTTTCCTGCCCGCCGGTTTGGGCGCAGCTCGTCTATCTGGCGATGACTTGCGCGTTCATAGACGGCGGCAACCTGACGGAGGAATACACCAATCTGCCGACGCTGCTGGCGCTGTATATGGCGCTCCGCGTCTTTGGGCAGGAAAAAATCGGCGAAAAGCTGTTTCTTCCGGCGGGAGGTATGGGCGTATGCGCGGCGGCGGCCTTTTCGCTGCGCGCCAACAACGCTCTGCCCATCTTTGCGCTGGTGGCCGTGCTGGCGGCCGGGCTGGCGATCACACAACGGTTTGCCCAACTGGGTCAGTGCGCGGCGGGTTTCACGCTGGGTCTGCTGGCCGTGTTCCTGCCCATCCTGATCTGGCTGGCCGCCAAGGGCGCGCTTTCCGCCGCATGGTACGGCGCGATCATCCACAACATGATGTACGCCGACAGCGGCACGGGCGACCGTTTTGCCGCGCTGTTTACCACGTCTTACGGCCACATGGCGATGATTGTCGCAGCGTTTGCCTGTGCGGGCGCGCTCGCCGTCTGGAAAAAGCGCCGCGCGCCTCTGCTCGCTTTGGCGATGCTGGCGGCGGCCGCCGCCGGCGGGCTGGCCGCGTTCCTTTCCCGCAAATTTTACATCCATTACCTGATGCTCGGCGCGCCGCTGGCCGCCGTAGGCGCGATGGCCGTTGTCAGCGCTTTGCGTCAGCCGCGCGCCCAAAAAGCCGCCGCACTGACGCTGGCCGCCGTAAGCGCACTCTGGCTGGGCATCAGCGGCGTGTCGGCCAACGCGGCGCGCCTTTCCGAGCGCGAAGGACTGGCACAGTTCGCCGCCGACGCGCAGACCCTGATGGCGCAGGTGCCGGAGGACGAGCGCGACAGCTTCATGGCTTACCGCGTCGAGCCCAAGTGGTATGTCGCGGCAAAGGCTCTGCCCTGCATGCGCTTCTACTTCCTTCAGGAGATTCTGGCGCAAGCCGATCCGGCGGTGATGGATGAAATCGTCGATACGTTTGAAACCGATCCACCGCGCTGGCTGGTGCTCTTTTACAACCGCACGTTCAGCCCGCCCTACGACGAGCGCGTCGCACAGATTTTTGAGACGGAATATGAGCGCGTGGATACGGCCGGGCAGTATCAGCTGCTGCGTTTGAAGGAGTGAACGGCGTGCGTGAAAAGCTGTTGAAAACAGGCATGGGCTGTTTCGTCTTTGCGTCGGGCGTCGGCGTGGCGAACACGCTGCTGCTCCCCTACGCCCGCGCGCATTTCGGCTACCCCGTTTGGGGAACATGGGCCGCTTATGCCGCGGCGCTTCTGCTGTTTTGCCTGGCCGGGCGCGCCGTTTCCGTCCTGGAGGATGAAAAAGCCGCGCGTCTTGCGCGCGTGATCGCGCCGACGTTCATCGCGTGTCTGTTTGCCGCGCACCTGCTGATGGGGTATTTGCTGGAATATACGCCTGCCGGGGATAACTTCATGCTCTACAACGGTTCGCAGATGCTGGCCGCCGACGGGAATTTTGATCGCTACACGGATTTTTATCTCTATCTAAGCCGTTATTCAAACCAGTGGGGCTTCATGCTCATGCTGACCGGCTTTTACAAGCTGCTCTTCGCCCTCGGCGTGACGCAGACGTTTTTCCCGTTGGCGCTGACACAGGCTGTGCTCTATATTTTCGGCGTGCGCGCGATTCTGCGCATCGCGGAAAGACTCTCCGGCGCTAAGGGCAGGCTGATGACCATGCTCATGCTGGCCTGCTGTCTGCCGCTTTGGCTGGCCGCCGCCGTGCTGTATACGGACACGTTCTCCCTGCCCTTTATCGCAATGGCGCTGGATCTGGCGCTCCGCGTAAAGGACGCGGCGAATCCCCGTGCCCGGTTTGCGCTGTCGGCGCGGTGCTCTCTGGTTGTGCTGATCGGCTGTCAGATCAAGATGACGGCGCTCATCGCGTTGATAGCGGCGGCCATCGTCTGGCTGCTGACGATAAAGCCCAGGCAGTCCGTCGTCTGCATCCTGCTGAGCGCGGCGCTGGTCGGCGGCGGCACGGCGGTCGTACAGCGCTATATGAAATACGAGGTGCTTGATCCCGCGATGGTGGAGCAGCACCACACGCCGACGATCCACTGGATCATGATGTCCATCCCCACGGGCGACAATCCCTACGGCGGCGCGACGGGCGATTACGGCATCACCTGGGGCATGATGGAAGACGGCGCTTCGCGCACGGACATCATGGACTCAATTTACGCCCGCATGAAGGATAGAATCTACGCCCTGCGCTACCCGAACCGGCTGGCCGAAGCGGCGCTTCGCAAAAACAGCGCGTTCATCGGCGACGGCACATTCGGCATGACCGAAATGCTCGACGACGGACCCGTTCGGGAAAACGCAGTCTCTTCCTTCGTGCTGGAAGGGCGGGCGCATTACGGCGCATACGGCGCGCTCACCACAGGCATCTGGCTGGCACAGCTGACGCTGGCACTCGCCGCCTGTGTGCGCGACATTCGCAGGCGGGATGTTTCCGGCGCGATGCTGTATGTCGCGTTCTTCGGCGCGACGCTGTTCCTGATGCTCTGGGAAGCGCGAAGCCGCTATCTGTTCGGCTTCGTGCCAGTGCTGCTTCTGCTCGCTGCGCGCGGCGCGATCGGCAGGAAGGAGGATACGCTGTGAAAAACAAAACCGGCGTTTGCAGGGCGCTGCTGCTTGTCGGCATGGGGCTGATGATTCCGTGCTATCTGTTCACGGCGGGCAACACGCTGCTTTCCCCATGGCCGCTGTATGACCGCAACCGTCTGGCGCTGTGCCTGCTGACCCCGTTATGTCTTCTGCTTCTTCTGTTGCTGGGGCGCGCGGCGAAAGCCAAAGTCTTTGAAACGCACGAGCGCGCGGTGCTGCTCGGCTTTACCGCGTTTTATTTTGTAATTCAGCTGGTCATGGCCTCTGCGCTCCGCTTCACCCCGGTCACGGATTTGGAGCAGTGCGTCACGGCGGCGCGGCGCCTGGCGCAGACGGGCGCATTCGGCGACTCCGAGCGTTCGCTCATCTACTTCGGGCGCTACCCGCATAACATGGGGCTGGTCTACCTGCTGGCAGGCATTTTCAAAGCGGCGGACGCGCTGGGCGCGGATGAGCTGATGGCGGCGGCGCTGGTCTGCGGCCTGCTGTTTTCGATGGGGCTGCTTTGCGCCGCGCGGCTCTGCCGCCGTCTGGGCGGCGCGCAGGCTCAGGCGCGCGCGCTGCTGCTGTTCGCAACCTGCCTGCCGTTTCTCTACTGCACTTCCGAATTGTACACCGACGCGTTTTCCGTCGCATTCGCGCCGATGATCGTCTTTGCGTTTCTCAAAGCGCGGGACGCGGGCAGCCGAAAGGAACGCGCGCTTTGGGCGCTGCTGTTCGCGGTCTGCACGTTTTTCGGCGCACAGATCCGCTTTCCGACGATCATCGCCGCGATCGCCTGCCTGATTGCGGCGCTCTTTGAAAAGCGCGCAAAGCTGACGGCGCTGCTGGCCGCTCCGCTGGCGCTCGTCTTCGCCGTCGGCGGAAGCGCCGTCAACGCGGCAAACAAAGCCAACCTCGGCGCGGCAAACATCGCCCAAAACAAGCTTCCCAAGCTGCATTACATCGCGATGGGTTTGCCCGTGCAGAGCGACGAAGGATACGGCCAATACGGCTATGGCGGCTGGCTGATTTTCTCCACGTCGTTTGACGATCCTCAGGCTCGCGACGAGGCGCTCCGTCAAGAAGTCGTTGACCGCGCATATACGCTGGCGCGCCACCCGGCTCAGCTGCTCAGCACGCTGAGCCGAAAAAACCTTTCCACCTTCGGACGCGGCACATTCAATCTGAACGAAATCTTTGAGGCCGACGCACACGAGGCCGACAACGCCGTCAAGCAGGCGGTCTTTGAAAACGGCCAGTTCAACCGCGCATATACGCATCTGGCGACGGCGATGTTCGTTGCACAGATGGCGCTCGCGTGCATCGCCTGCATACAGGCGATCCGCAGACGCGACACGCGCGCCGCGCCGCTGTTTTTAACGCTGCTGGGCGCATTTCTGTTTTTGAGCATCTGGGAAACGCGGGCGCGGTATTTTTTCCAGTTCATGATGATCCTGCTCTGCGCAGGCGCAATGTTTGAAACGCCGTCCACGCACGCCGCACAAAAAGCATAAATTCCGCGCTTTCCAGGCGTATCCAACCGATGTTTATGGATTAGCTTGCCAAAGCGGCATGATATGTGTATAATATAGGGGTTAAAGTTTACCATCTCCGGGCAACCGGCATAAGGAGGATCACCATGGCAGAAGAACGAATGCTCATCACCGGTGGGCAGCGATTGGAGGGCACCGTGCACGTCAGCGGCGGCAAAAACACCTCGGTCGCGGTCATCTCCGCCTCGATTCTCAGCCAAACGCCCTGCGTCATCGAAAACTTGCCCAACATTGAAGATGTAAACGTTTCGGTGGAGACGCTTCGCCACCTGGGCGCAAAGGTCATCTGGGACCCCGACGCGGGCGTGATGGAAGTCGATTCCAGCACCATCAACCGCACGGACGTGCCGTTGGAACTCTGCCGCCGCATGCGCGCGTCCTCGTATTACATCGGCGCGCTGCTGGCGCGCTTCGGGCGGGCGCAGGTGCCTCTGCCGGGCGGATGCGATATTGGGCGCAGACCGATTGATCAGCACATCAAAGGTATGCGCGCCCTCGGCGCAAAGGTGGAAACCACGCGCGGCATGGTGCTGGCCGAAGCCGACGAGCTGACGGGTTCAGACGTGTTTATGGATATGGTCACGGTCGGCGGTACGATCAACGTCATGCTGGCGGCCTCCCGCGCAAAGGGCATCACCACGATTTACAATGCCGCCAAGGAACCTCACATCGTCGATTTGGCCAACTTTCTCAATTCGATGGGCTGCCGCGTCAAAGGCGCGGGCACGGATGTCATCCGCATTCGCGGCGTGGATACGCTGCAATGCCGCCGCCCTTACGCCGTCATTCCGGATCAGATTGAAACCGGCACGCTGATGATCGCCGCCGCCGCGACGCATGGCGACGTGACCATCTGCGGCTGCATCCCCACGCACATGGAAGCGCTGACCGCCAAGCTGTTGGAAATGGGCGCGCGCGTGGAGGAGCGCGACGACGCAATCCGCGTCCGCTCGCTGGGCGCGCACCGGGCGGTGACATTCAAAACGCAGGTCTATCCCGGCTTCCCGACCGATTTGCAGCAGCCCATGAGCGCGCTGCTCTGCACGGCGACCGGCACTTCGACCGTCGTGGAAAACATCTTTGAATCCCGCTTCCGCCACCTGTCGGAGATGGAGCGCATGGGCGCGCGCGTGCGTATTTACGAGCAGACTGCCGTCATCGAGGGCGTGCCGCAGCTGCACGGCGCGGCTGTGGAGGCCACCGATCTGCGCGCGGGCGCAGCGCTGGTCATCGCAGGGCTGATGGCGCAGGGCACGACCGAGATTTATAATACGCACTTCATCGACCGCGGTTATGAGCATCTGGAAGAGAAGCTCAACAGCCTCGGCGCGAAAATTTCCAGAACAACGGACTGATTTTTAGGGCTCTTCTGTTCCGAAATCATCGGTCCAAACCGCCGCGAAATGTTGACAATATATTCATAACCAATCAAAAGAGCTTTGCACCCCGCCCCTCGTTGGAATTGGGATGCAAAGCTCTTTCTTTTCTGTTTCCGCTTATTTCCGCGCTTCGTAAACCGCCGTCACGCTTGCCGTCACGGAAACGCTGCCCGAACGAATGCCTGTGCCGGCCGCTTCAGCCTTCATGCTCACCGCCCCGTCATACGTACTGACGGTGTACTCGTCAAAGCCGGTGTCTTCGGTCACGGATTCCAGATGATCGATCGTCATCCCCGCCGCCTCAGCCATGCCTTCAGCCTTAGCCGCCGCCTCCTCGATTGCCGCCTTGAGCGCCTGACGATACAGCTCGCTGCGATTTGAAACGTCATATTCCACGTTGTAAATCTCGCTCATGCCGCAGTCCGTCACCACGCCGATCACGCTGTCGAGCATATCCACATCCTTGCAGGTGATGGACAGTGTATGATCGGCCTGATAGCCGTTGATGGTCGGCGTTTCGCTGTTGTAATCATATGTCGGATAATATGTATAGTTCGTGGTCACGATGTCATTCTCTTCCACGCCCAGATCCAGCAGCTTTTGGGTCGCGGATTGAACAATCGCATTCATGCCTTCCTGTGCGTCCGCGACGCTCCTGCCCGAAACAGACGCATTCGCCGTCACCGTCACCATGTCCGGCGCCGCCGTCACGACCACCGTGCCCTGGGCGGCAATATCCGCACTGTTTCCGTCCGCGAAAGCCAGCGCCGGGATGGCCAGCATCAGCGCCAGCGCAAAAGCAAGGATTTTTTTCATATTTCTTTCCTCCTGATGGTTGATTTTCATTTCCGCGTTCGTCGTTTCCTGCACCGAACATCATATAGACGTTTCAGCGCCTGGTTTTGTTCCCATTATCTGGATTTTTTCTCATATTCCGCAAAAGATACAAAATTTCTGTCATCCGTAAGCAGCATCTTTTGATATCGCTCCAAATCGGCGTCGGCCTGTTCTTCGGAAATTTCCTCGCCGTCGTACAGTTTATGGCTTTCCGTCATGCGGAGATAGACACCCCCTTCTAAGTATTCGCCGTTTTCGTCCATTCTGTCGGTGGTCTGCACGCCCTCGCGAACCACAATCCTTCCATTTTTGATGTCACGAATGCACCACGTCGAATATGACGCGCCGTCGGAGCCTTCGTTGTAAATGCCGCCATCAGCGCAAAGATAATTTCGGCTGCGCGTCCAACTATCAAGTACGCGAATCGGCTTTCCATTCTTCATCGTATAGACCGCATATAATATTCCGCGTTCTTCAGCATCTCTGTATTCTAGGCAGCTTCTTGGCAAAATAATGAGTTCATCGTTTCCGTCGCCGTTCAGATCCTTCAACAGATACCCGTCGCTTTCCATTGAGCTTACAAAACAGCACGGTTCAAACCCGAACTCACTAATCTTGTCACTGTCCCAGCGCTCTTTTATAGCTCGGATATACAGTTCAATGACCTCGTCATAATTTCGGCAGTTCTCGTCGGCATAGACAAATCCGTTCGCTTCGCCCTCGCCCGCATATTCGCCCGCGTCGCAGTAGCAATCCACATAGTTGCCCGTGCAGTACACATCCGTCGTATCCAGATGGTTTTCCAGATGTGCCGCGTGGTATTGTGAATCCGCATCCGACGCGATGTTGCGCGCCTTATCCGCCATCGCCGTTCCGCTGAGGAGGCAGAGCGCAAGCGCGCCCAGCACGATAAATCGTTTCATCTTCGCAATCCTCTTTTACTGCTTCTTCTTTTTCCGAATCCAGCATCTCGCCAGCGCGATCACAGCCGCCGCGACCGCCGCCCACGGCAGGGCGTAGGTCAGCCCCAGCACTGCGTTGGAAACAAACTCGCCGAAATTCTCCCAGCCGTCGGCAAGCTGTCTGCCCAGCCGCGTGAAAAACGGCTGCTTGGCGCTCACCGCGCTGCTCTTTTCGTTGATGGTCACATACAGCGTCGCCATGCTGGCCTGATTGTCGATCCGGCGGTTCTGCCCCTCCAGCCACTCAATCTCCTCCTGCACGTCGAAGATCGCGTCGGTCAGCGTGATGATGTCCTCCATGTTTTCGGCCTTTTCATAGAGCGCGTCCAGCTGCCGCTTCTTCGCCCGCGCGCTTTCCAGCCGGGATGCGTTGTCCGTATAGGTGCTCGTCATATCGACGGCGCTGGTCTGCTCGCGCGTCACCTCGCCCCACTCGCCCGCGCCGGAGAGCACGCCGTCCAGCATATCGCTCGGCACGCGCAGCGTCAGGTTTGCGCTTCGGCTCGCGTTCTTCGCGCCGCTGATGTCCCGGCTCTCGACAACGCCGCCCGCCTGCTCAATCTGCTCGCAGAGCGCGGAAACCGCCTCGTCAAAGCGCTCGGTTTTCAGGGTCAGCCATGCGTTGCGGACGATCTTCTTCTCGTCCTCCGCCGTGCTGTCGTTCGCCGCGCCCTTTTCCGCTGCGCTGCGCGCGCCAAGCGCCGGAGCACTGTTCTCGTAAAGCGCGACCGCGTCCTCCTGCGGATAAGCTTCGTAGGTATCGTAAGCGCCGTAGTCGTAATCATAGGCTGTCCGCGCCTCGTTTTTTTCGTTTCCGCCCAGCCGTCCGACGCCCGTGCCCGCCGCGAACACCAGCGCCGCGCAGGCCGCATACCCGACGACGCGCGCACCCTTGCGCCGCATCCAGTCGCCGATGGAAATGACGCGCGGCGTTTGGCGAATCGCGCTGCGCCAGCCTGTTTTGAAGGATTCCGGCGGCGTCACATCCTCGTCGATCCGCTGCATCCCGCGAAGCGCGTCCGCGTTATCCATCAGCGCGCGGCAGGCTTCGCACGTCTTAGCGTGCGCTTCCATTTCCGCCCGCTCTTCCGCCGAAATTTCCCGGCCGGAAAAGACGATAGCTTCCAGTTCTTCACACCGCATGTCGTTCACCTCCCGTTTCTCCCACGCCGCGCCGTTTCAGCTCGGCGGCAATCTTCTCTCTCGCCCGCACCAACCGCGACTTCACCGTACCTTGCGCAATTTGCAGCGCCTGCGCCGTCTCTTCCACGCTGAGGCCGTGTACATCCCGCAGCAGAAAGACCTCGCGCATCGTTTCCGGCACGGCGGAAATCGCCCGCTGAATCTCGCTTCTCGTCTCCGTCCGTTCGGCATGCTCCTGTGGGGTCTCGCCGCTGTCCGCCGGATCAAAGCCGTCCGTCTCGCCCATTTCCTCCAAAGACGGCTGTGCATGCCGCTGACGCTTGCGAATCGCGTCCATACAGCAGGAAGCCGTCACCCGATAGATCCACGTGGAAAACGCGCTCTCAAACCGATATTGCCCGATCGTGCGCCAAATGCGCAGCATCGCTTCCTGCGCCGCGTCCTCGCCGTCGTGGGGATTGCCCATCATCCGCAGGCAAAGCGCGTAGATTTTTGTTTCGTATGCGCCCATCAGCGCTTCAAAGGCGTTTGCATCGCCTTTAGCCGCCCGCGCAATGTTTTCGCGCTCCATCCGCGCCCCTCCTTTCGCGTTCCTTCTGATATTTAGACGAATGACCCGTTCAAAAAGTTCCCGCATTCTTTCAAAAACCAGCAGTAAAAAGAATCTGCACAACGAGCGGACGCGCATTCGTGAAACGGGCGCGTTTTTCGGAGAAAAAGGACAGCGCCCTGCGCCCCCTGCAACAGTTTTTCGCAAATCCATCGTATGCAGGGGCGGCCAGTGATCGTCCGCTGAGCTTGTGCAAATTTTCGGATCGAATCCTTTATTGCAGCAATCAAAAACAAACTCTGCCCTAAACGAAACGCTTAGAACAGAGTTTGCCTTATTTTACAGCTCGCTTGGAGCAAAGCCTCCCTCAGGGAAGTGTCGGCGCAAAGCGCCGACGGAAGGAATTCGTTATTACTCCTCGATGATGCTCTTGCCGGTCATTTCCTTCGGCACGGGCAGACCGATGTAGGGCAGCATCGTCGGCGCGATATCCGCCAGACAGCCGCCCGCGCGCAGCCTCACGTTGCCGCAGCCCGCAACCAGGAACGGAACCGGGTTGGTCGTATGCGCGGTGAACGGCGTGCCGTCCGGATTCTCCATCTTGTCCGCGTTGCCGTGGTCGGCAGTCAGGAACATATATCCGCCCATGTCGCGAACGGCCTCCCAAACTGTCTCCACGCATGCGTCAACCGCCTCGACCGCCTTCACGGCCGCGTCAAACACGCCCGTGTGGCCGACCATGTCGCAGTTGGCGAAATTGAGGATCACCACGTCGTATTTGCCGCTGCGGATGCGCTTGGCGCATTCGTCGGCCACTTCGTAGGCGCTCATCTCCGGCTTGAGGTCGTAGGTCGCAACCTTCGGGCTGGGGATGACCTTGCGATCCTCGCCCTCATACGGCGCTTCCACACCGCCGTTGAAGAAGAATGTCACGTGGGCGTATTTCTCCGTCTCCGCAATGCGCAGCTGGGTCTTGCCGTTCTTGGCGAGGTATTCGCCCAGCACGTTGGTCAGCTCCACCGGCGGATAGGCGACTTCGACATTCGGCATGGTCGCGTCGTATTCCGCCATACAGACATAGTGCACGGGGAAACGACCATAGCGGCGCTCGAAGCCCTTGAAATCGTCATCCACAAAGATGCGGGTCATCTGGCGCGCGCGGTCCGGGCGGAAGTTGATGAACACAACCGTATCGCCCTCCTGCACGCGGCCGCCTTCGCAGGTGACGCACGGCACGACGAACTCATCCGTCACGTCGTCGGCATAGCTCTTTTCGATGGCTTCCAGCGCGCTGCTCGCGTGGTTGCCCTCGCCGTAGACGAACGCGGCATACGCTTTTTCCTCGCGATCCCAGTTGGAATCGCGGTCCATCGCGTAGTAACGGCCCGTCACGGTCGCAATTTCGCCCACGCCCAGCTCGTCGAGCTTCTTTTGAAGATCCTCAAGGAAGCCCTTGCCGGAATGCGGGTCGGTGTCGCGGCCGTCCATGATGCAGTGGACGTACAGCTTTTTCGCGCCCAGATGCTTGGCCAGATCCAGCAGGCCGAACAGGTGGTCGATGTGGCTGTGTACGCCGCCCGTGCCGAGCAGGCCCATCAGGTGAACGGCCTTGCCCGCGTCGATGGCCGCGCGCATGTTGCGCACCAGCACGTCGTTTTCCTTCATCGTGCCATCCATGATGGACTTGGTGATCAGCGTCAGCTGCTGATAGACG
>Ga0129315_1000960_pt1 | contig 14843 bp, 13 predicted proteins | sample Cm827metagenome_FD_94432 | JGI IMG/M metagenome (GOLD analysis project Ga0129315, IMG submission 94432) | Eastern black-and-white colobus group fecal microbial communities from Wisconsin, USA - Cm827 metagenome | ecosystem: Host-associated > Mammals > Digestive system > Large intestine > Fecal...
CCTGTGGACTGTCCTCTTGTGGATGACCGACCTCGTGTCCTAAAAAGCAATGGCAGGAAGAAGCAGGAAAAGAGAGGAGGTATTGGTATCTCCGAAGCCGCTAAATCTTTAGTTTAGCGGTAGTTCACAGACGATGATACCCTTACGATGGCAGTCAGGCATTGTTTTTTCTTCAAGCTGGAACCGACCCGGCAGAATGTGATGAAAGCCATCCGTGATGCGGTTCTCAATAACGGATGTTCCATTCTTGATTTTCCGGAAGCATGGGGAGAAGATCTTATGGATGTGTCTTCCTTTGATGTGGAGAATGCTATGAAGAAGCTGCGTCCCTCATTCGGTCTATAACGTCATTACATATTTTTCCGAAAGTAAAGTAACCGTTGATTTTTTTGCTCAGCGGTTCTTTTTCGCAAAAAGAACCAAAAAACTTTGAATGCTATTTTTTAACGCCTCTTTGATTTATGCTTTCAGAAGAAGTTGTATGTGGTTGTCTGCCGAACAAACAAGAACAGATTTTTTATTAATGTGATAGTGTCGCTATTTGTCTGTTTTTATCTTCTAGCCAAAGGGAGCAACAACCGTTCCAGAAGTTCTTTCTTGTTCTCAACGGTCATTTTGTTTCTTCCTTTGGCTATGATTTCAGCAGACAAATCGCATTTACGCCCGGCGATGTATTTTTGTCGCTTTCCGTTGATGACCGCTTCGATACGGAAATCATGCCGGGTGTTTTCGATGATGTTGATTTCTGATACTAGAAAGCCATCCTCTGTTTCGTAGGGTTCAACGATGGTGGGCAGGTAGTGCTTCATGGTTTCCCCTATGAGCGGAGATGCCAAGCCGGAAAGATGCTCTTCGATGCGGTCTTTCCAATACTCATCGATTTGATAATTGGTGGCATAATCGTAGAAATGGCTGATGGCAAGGCTGACTTCCTCGATTATCCTTTTCGCATTCTTTATTCCGTTTTGTCGGGCAAATTGCAAGAGGTCATCTTCCGTGATGCCGTTGTCTTTTCCCGAAATATTCATAGAGTGTACGTTTTCATAGGCCGCACCGTCTAAATTGGTGGTGAATGTCATGTCGTATGCAGGGGTGATGTGCCATGTGCCGTTTCTTTCCATCAGGAAAGAGAAATTCTTGATGTGGTCATCCACGTTGCCGCCCATGATATTGAATACCATCCGGCGGTACAGTTCAGATTGCTCACTTGCCGGGATGCTCAGCTTTCGGCAGACTTCAAACAAATCCTCATAGCTTGTTGCGTCCGGATTCATGGCAGCGAGTGTCTGTGTATGTATCTTCTCTCCGTTTATCCTATCGTAACGCTCCGTCAGGAAGTGATGTTTCCCCTCAATTTGAATGAGTCGGGAAGGCATCATCGTAATCCCGGCTTCTTTTGCCAACTCATAATATACCATTTCCATTTGCGTGAACGGAAAATCGTCCCCTTCTGCAAACTTCAATATGTAGTAGGTATAGCCCTCCGGCAAAGGAACTTGGCCGGAACGTATATCATGTGTCGTTTCGTTGATGGCGATGATGGCTTTCGGGTGCTGTCCTCCGGCTGATGTCCCTATCTCATAGAAACTTTGCAGTTGCAGTGCTTCATCATCTTGCACGGATATTTCCTCCCGTTCCTCAAAGATACGGCGTGCCAGTTGGTATAAACTCTCTATCTGGAGAGTAGAAGAGGATTCCAATCCCGGAGTGGCCGGAATGAACTCAAAGGCTCCCATTCCCCGTTTTCCGATGAAAGACAGTTTATCTACCGGCGTGAGTTTGCGCTTGGGGATATGGTTTTGTGCCGCCCATTGGTCGAAGACCATGTTACCCCACCGGTCAGGCAATGAATCTGCCAAGAACGGTGGAAGACCTTGATAGATCTTTTCTCTGTTTCCGAGTATGGGCATACCCTTTGCCGCCGATCCTTTGACAGAAGCGGTCAGCGGGGCGATTTCCACTCCTTTCTTGATGAAGTCCGGATGATAGTTGAAGACGGCTCTTTTGCTCCTTTCGTCCCAATAGAGCTTTCCGACTTCTTCCCCCCATAACATAACACTCACAACATTATTTTCCATGTCTTATCCTTTTCGGCTTTTTATTCATTATTTGTTCCATAGTATAGGCTGAAACAGGTATTTCCGGCAGCAGGTCGTCCATCTGTTCCAGACAGTCCACTACTCGCAGCAGGGCAAGAAAGTTGCCCATATTGATGTTATAGGCCTTCCCGTTCTCAAACTGGCGCAAGGTGATAAGGCTGACACCGGCTTTCTCGGCAGCCTCTTTCTGGGTGAACCTATAGGTTAGTCTGTATTCCTTAAATCGCCTGCCCAGTTCCGCTATGATTTCCGGATTGGCCATGGCTTGGGTGATGTGATTCGTTGTCATATCGCAAAGGTAAATATATTAACTGTTAAATCAAAATGTAATAGATAATAATTAATATATTTACTATTATATTGAATGTTGCGAGATGTCGTTTGTGTGCTAATCCCCCAATTCCATGCTACGCTTATTGCCGCCTATAATCGGGCTTTGTGCGGGCTTTATGTCCTGAATGCTTTTTAGCACTTCCTCCATTTGGAAGATTTTGGCGGCAGCGATGAAGGTGGTGGCGGATATATCCGGCTGGAGGATTTTCAGTACCTTCTCCGATGGCTGATATCCTTTCATCTTCAGTTCCAGGATGGCGTTGAAGTCATCATTCCGCATAGCCTTCATGAAAGCCTGCTCTTGTTCGTTGGCAATGTCCGGCATTTGGATGGTATGCAGTTGCCTGCCGAACAAGAGCAGGTTTTTTCCGATAAAGTCGGCGTGTTCCGGTTTGACCCCGCAATCCTTGGCAGTCTCATGCCAATGCGATACGGTTTCCTGTACCTTTTCGATAATCTGTTTGTGTTCCCGGATACCCATGTTCTCACCCACCTTTTGCAGATCTTCCATCGTGAAATTGTCTTGTTTGCCGTTGAGTGACAGTTGGTGGCGGTTCGTCCATTTGCCGCCCGGTGTGTATGAGTAGCAGAGGTCGTATGCCGGTGACAGTTTCCACTTCCCTTGTCTATCCATCAGGAAAGAGAAGTTCTTGCTATGGTCGTCATGGTTCCGGCCCATGACGTTGAACACCATTCTTCGGTAAAGCTCCTCCTGGCTGGGATAAGGCAGGTTCATTTGCCTCATGATGCGGAATATCTCTTCGTATGAATGGCGCTGGTCACGGTCATAGTGGGCAAGCCCGGCCAATGTCTGTACATGAATCTTCTCTCCGTTTTCCATACGGTCAAAACGGCGTGTCATAAAATGGCATGACTCTTTTTCCTGAAGTAACCGACATTCCATCATATCGATACCACAGGCTTTTGCCATTCGGTGATAGGCATATTCGATGTTTCCTATTCCTTGTGGATTGTCCGTTATCTGCGTGTGTTCGCTGTATTTGCCGCCATCAAATTTCAGCAGCCAATACCCGAATCCTTCAGGGGCTTTTACCTGCCCGGAGCGTACCTCTCCGGTAATATCGTTATAGGCGATGATGGCCTTGGGCTTGGCACCTCCGGCTGATGTTCCCACCTTCAGTATATCCAGTATGTTTCTTCCTTCCTGGCGCAGTTGGGTCTGAAAAGCCATCCTATCTGTGAATACGAATTTGGCAAGCTCTGTCAGCTCCTCGATATGGAGGACCGATGATTCGTTCATGCCGTTGATTGGCGAAGACGGCTCAAACTCCAGTGCGCCCATGCCACGTTTGCCTACATAGCAAAGCCTGTCTAAAGGGGTTATCTCTTCTCTGGACAATCCCTTGCTGGCAAACCATTCATTGATGATCTGGTTTCCAAAAGTATCCGGCAGTGAATCGGCAAACAGTCCGGGCAACCCCTTGAAACAGTCGGTGCGGTTTTCAAGGAACCGGTAGGGTGTGTTCCTGTATTGGTCGATGGGCATGATGATGGGAGAAATGTCAAGACCGGAGCGGATGAACTTCCGTTCATAGTCGAACAAGGCGGCATTGCTTTCCTTTTCCCAATAGAGAGAGCCTACGCTTTCTCCCCACAGCTTTACATCTACTATCAAATCATTCATGGTTATCTTGTTTTAAATGGCGTACACGGTAGCGTTTCTTCCCTTGCAGTTTTTTGAGTTCTATCGGGCTGACCCGAGTTTCCGGTACCAGTTGCTCCAGGTTCTCCAGCAGACCGAGCGAGCGGAGTACGCTGATGAACAATAGCAGCGATACCGATTTGCCCTTCTCGATGTTCGCAACGGTCAAGGGGCTTACACCGGAAGCCGTTGCCAGTTCTTCCTGCGTGATACGCTGCCTGATACGTGTCTCTTTGATGCGTTGGCCGATTCTCATCAGCACAGCCGGATTGCTCATTTCATGCCACATGGTTGTTCCTTTTTTGCAAATATACAAATAATCCATGTAAATGTATAGATTAACTTGAATATATGATGTTAATCTATATAAATATAATGATTATAGTTGCCTTGTCTTTTCTTGAATTAAAAGCAAATAAAATCACAATACATTGTGATTTTATTTGCTTTTAATGTTTTAAATTGGTATTTTTGTCGAAAAATCACAATGTATTGTGAATATGAAAGAGATAGGAAAGATTATTAAAGAGCGTAGGAAGAGTTTGAAGGTCAATCAGCTGGAACTCTCCGAGCTGGCAGGTGTGGGCATCAATACGTTGGTGGCCATCGAGCGTGGAGAAGGAAATCCTAAATTGGCAACATTGCTTTCCATTCTTGATACGCTTGGGCTTCAAATGACTATCGGATTGAAAAGTTGAATTTAACTGTTAATTGAAATGAGACGATGTGAAGTTTATTTGCACGGTATTAGAGCCGGGATGTTGACAGAAGAGGATAATGGAGAATATACATTTACCTATGATTCTTCTTATTTGGAAAAAGAGGATTATCCATCGGTCAGCTTGACTCTTCCATTACGTGAAGAGCCGTATCGGTCAACGGTCTTATTCCCGTTCTTCTTTAATATGTTGTCGGAAGGTGAAAACCGGAAACTGCAATCCCAATTGTTGCACATCGATGCCGAAGATGACTTTGGCATACTGCTGGCCACCGCCCGCTATGATACCATAGGTGCCGTAACCATTAAACCTGTATTGCCATGATAACTTTGACAGTTTGTCCTTCGACATTGGCAGAGGGATTCGATACTTATTCTCCTACCGCACGAAAAAAAATGTTTGACGATAAAGCGGTGTCTCATTATCTGAGAGTGCCAAGCCCTTCGACAAACAGTGAAGAAGCCAATGAAGCCATACGGAATGCAAAGCGCATCTCATTGTCGGGCGCACAGCCCAAGTATTCGGTCATTGTTGATGAACAAGAATCGTATCTTCGCTATACACAGGAAGGCGAGCAGGGAACATATATATTAAAGCCGTGTCCCAGCAGTTACCATATACTGAACCGGAATTATTGCGCGGCCAGTGAGCATTTGACCATGCAAATCGCGGCACAGGTATATGGAATAGAGACGGCGGCCAACGGGCTTTGCTTTTTCAGCAATGATGAAGCCGCTTATTTGACACGGCGATTTGATGTTCATGACGGGAGAAAATATCAGCAGGAGGATTTTGCGGCATTGATGGGATATACGAAAGCGAATGGAGGAAGTGACTATAAATATTGCAATGGCAGCTATGAAGAGTGTGCGGAGGTAATACAGAAATATGTAAAAGCTGCCCGGATTGACTTGCTTCGTTTCTTCAGGCTGATTGTATTCAATTTCATCTCTCTGAATGACGATGCGCATCTGAAGAATTTCTCTCTGATTAATAGAGGGAACGAATATCGGCTTTCTCCTGCGTATGACTTGATAAACACCTCATTACATTTGACTGAACCCCGAATATTCGCTCTTGATAAAGGATTGTTTAAAGAAGGAATGAATTTGGGTGATACCCATCAGGTAGGGCGGAAGGATTTCGAGGAATTTGGACGACGCATAGGGTTGGGCGATAAATTGATAAAGCGTGAGCTTGATGAGGTTGTCAAAGAGAAACCATTGGTGCAAGTATTGATAGACCGTTCCTTTTTATCGGAAGAACTGAAAAAGCAATATAGGATGTCTATGGGGTACAGGTGTAAGATGCTTTCTTTCTGATGAAGGGCGGATAAAGCATTCTTCAAGAAAGTACTTCTCCTTTTCCCATGCCGGTCATACCGTTAAAACTGATTGATAAGTATGATGCGTATGTTGGCCGGTATGCCTATCTTTGTGGCAATGAAAACAGAGAAAGGATTGATTTTGTAAGTATTATCATGGCAAAAGAACTGATCCGTGTCCCCAGGGTGCTTGGGGAAAGCTATAATTCCGTGCTGATTGAACGGTTGTATGAGGCAGGTGGAAATGTCATGCTCGATCTGAGCATATACCTGGGCAGCTATCACCTCAAAGACTTGTTCGGGACTTCCTGGTTCTCCGTAGAGGACTTCTGCCGTAAGATGGGGTATGACCGTACCAACTTGCAGCGCAAGCTGGATAGCCGGCAGCTCGCGGCCATGTTCGGAAAGAATATGCAGCCGGAATATGTATGTACCGACATGGCAGGACAGAGAATCAGCCATCCTATCGAGACGGTTTTTGAGGCAGCTCTCTATAGACTGGGGGTGGAGAACCTCTGCTATCCGACCATTGGCGATGATGGCCGTACCTCCTATAATTTCGTGCAGATCCTGAAACGTTTCGACATAATGACCGATTTCAAGACGAAGAAATCAACGAAAAGGCTGTACTCGGCAGTGGTAAGCCCGGAGATAAAGAATTTCATGTTCTCGCTCTATAACCTCTTGGAGCTTCAGGATTACCGTAGCCTGCCCAGCCGTTACCGCTATTTCTATTTGGAGCTTTCCAAGATGGTTTACCTGATCAAGTATAAGACTGCCAAGAATGAGGCTCCTTTTTATGTGCTGACGGTCGATCAGCTGGCTAAAAAGCTCGGCATAGAGATTGCCGAACCCAAAGACCGGAAAAAGAAGGTCGCCTCGATACTGAAAAAGATGAATACTTACCTGAAATATACCAATTTCAATTTCTCTTTTGTGAAAGGCGATCATGAGAGATGGGCATATACCGTGTTGTTCTCGTTTCCTAGGCATACGCTGCACTATTTTGATGAAGGACAATATGCTGTCGTGGTGAAGAAATTCTATAAGAACCTGCTTGGGCTGTATGTCGAGATTGCCTACCCGGACACGGATATGGCTGTCAGGAGGAAGAAGGTCAAAGAGGTGGAGGAAGATGCCGGACTGTATAAAGAGTTCCTTTTATGGGCAAACTCCTCGGAAAGCGTAGAAAAGAAAAAACAGATATATATCAGTGATTTCGTGGCTGTATTCGGCAGGTTTCCGGAAGGATGGGCACAGGAAGAGTTGGAGAGTGCCAATGGAACGGAAGTTGCTCCTGCTCCTGAAGAGTTCATATCTCCGGAAACGGACGGGGCGGTGAATATGGACGATCCAGCTGTGTAGAACCGTCCATATTTCACGATTTTTTACAAAATTAGTTGTGTACAAGTGTCCCTCTTTGGGTAATTAGATGTGCGGAGTCATCCGTTTTGCCTATTTTAGTTGTGTACAAGTGTCCCGGTTGTTGCTCCTAGTTGTGTAGAACCGTCCACTCCTTTCGCTTTAGTTGTGTAAAAGCGTCCGGTTTCATTTGTCAGCTGTGTAAAACTGTCCACCCGTAGATGAAGGGGATACATAATCCCTGCTTTTTTATATGCCAGTATATCAGCAAAATAAAAGAAAGAAGCTTTTCCCCAAAAAAGCATCGGCTGTGTAAAATCATCCACCAAAATACATAATGAAGACCTAAACTCCTAACCCCTTTAAATATCCCCAAAGCGGTAACATAGAAATGACCGGGAAAATAAATTTTCCCTTCACATGCCCTATACATACTTTCGGAAAAAGATTTTTCGGAAGTATGTGTTGATTTTCACGTTTTTTTATATGATTGGAAGGCGGTTCTGTTCATCTTCTGTATCCGAATTGGTTTTTCAGGGCGTTCCCTTCTGGCCGGGCTTTTCCCTGCTATCCCTAACGCTTTATGCTCCGGCTATGCCGGAAGAGAGGTATGATGATTTTTTCCTGAACTGATAGGAACATTGCGAAGGTAGGCGTGGACGGAATGCCCGATATTGAAAAGCCAAATCTCCATCCTCCCATTCCGGGAGGTAGTATTTACCAGTTCAATCCCGTTCTGATCCGTCTTTCCCGCTTTCTCTTCAATGCACTGTTCCCAATCAGTTGAGGAAAAATTTATGGTTGGGGCGACAAGCGATGTTTGCGAGTATTAATCTTTTAATTTTTGGCAGTATGAAAACGAAGAGAACCGTATTTGAAGTGAATGACGTTTATCGGGTGATGGAAAACAGCGAGTTGATTTATACTTTGACGAACAGTGAGAAACTGAAACGTGAAGAATATAAGTATGAACAGATGGAAATGGACGGGTTGTGCTTGTCTGATGTACTGGAAACACTGACACCCAGCCGTAAAAAAGTCGCTTATGCGGCGATTGAGCTATATAAACGGCTGAAAGAAGGGCAAGTTGAAAGTCCTGCGCTTTTATCCAGCAATAATGTTTATAAAATGATGCATCCCGTTTTGTCCGATATAACTACTGAAGAGATGTGGGTGCTGTTGCTGAACAGTTCGTCCAAACTCATCCGTAAAGTCCGTATCTCATGCGGTGGGATAAATACCGCCCCTGTGGATATACGGGTTATCATGAAGCAGGCATTGTATTATAACGCCGTATCTTTTATCATGGTGCATAACCATCCGTCAGGGACACGCAAGCCCAGCGGTGCGGATGACCGTTTGACGGAAGCGGTTAAAAAAGCCGCTGAAACATTAGACATCCGTCTGTTAGACCATGTGATTGTGGCAGGCAATAACTATTATAGCTATGCGGACGAGGGAAGATTGCAAAAGAGGTAAAGGTGGACGGGAGAAATCCCGTCTGCCCGGAACTTCGGCTTCGGAGTTCTTTTTTGGCAGTCACCCCAAAAAAGAACCAAAAAAATGCTTCCCAGACTATCGATGCGACATCGTAAAATACGCAAGGACGTGGCTTTTCAGAATAAAATACATATCTTCGCGCCAAAGGTGATCGGAATGAATGTATTTTCTGCTTTTGATACAGGCGTTATGGTGGCTCTCTTACTGGGCATTGAGTTTCTTAGAAGTGATATCCGAACGATTCTCTATTGTAAAAGGAATGATTCCAGGATTCTTAAGAGTTGCTTATATACGCTGCTTATATTATTGACCAGCCTTTATTCTATTGTGGCCGGAGCCATGCTTCATCCGGAACCCGTACCTGTTTATGAATTGATACCCGGTTTTCAATATGGGGTTTATGGCTTTTCTTTTTCGTTTATATTGCTCGCTGTTGCATGTATTTATCGTAGAACATTACCTTTTGTCCTTTTGGGGTACGCTATGATATATGTAATCGGTGTATTGATACCATTGCTTAGGTATGTAGTGTCTATGATGGATTATTTCATTCGTACAAGGGTATAGCAGGTTAATTTCTTTTTGATATGCTTTGCGGAAGCGTCTATTGTTTAGCATTGAAATCCAAAGTTCTGTGGTTGGTGTATTTCGTGTTTATTGATTTTTTGCCTAAGTACCGAGAGAACTATGTCTTTTCTCTGTATCACCCATTGCAAAGATATTAAAATATTTGTCACAAGTGTTATTTTTTTAATAGGTACTTGGTTTTTTTGTTAAAAAGCATTTATTTTTAGAATAAAAAGTATTAAGTTCTCTCGGAACAATGTTGAAGCACTGTCTTTGGCGTTTCTTTTCGACTGTCCGAGTGACAGCGACATGAAACATCTGAGAGGGTTCGTAACTTCTGTATTTGGGTATCGTAAATATCGAAATGTTCGGTTTATCGGAAATAAATAACAGAATAGAGGTTTATGTATATATACCAATGAATAAATGTTAAAACCATATGTACCTTTAATTGTATAGCTTATGAGATATCTGCTACTTACCGCTGCTTTGGCGATGAACATGCAAGCAATGGTCGCGCAAAGCTCTTACCAAGTAAAGAACAGCGTCACGCTGAGAAACGAGGATTGTGATTTGACAAAGATGAGCGTGATCTTACCCGTTCCTGTCAGTAATATCTATCAAGACGTAGTCGGGCTCAAGGAATCTTCGGGTATGGTTCTCGATTTGGATGCCTCGAATCGGTATTTGAGAGACATAAAGACGAACGGACAGCCGTCCTCCGGCGAATCGTATACGTTAAGCGAGGAGTTCTCGGTCACGCTCTATCCTGTGTACATCGATATGGCACAATTCACCACACTCTATCCGTATGATACCGAATCCGCTATCTATAAGCGATATACCGCGGATAAGGGGGGATATATCGATACGGGCAATCCGGCGATCCGCTCCGTGTCAGACAGGCTTTGGGTTGATTCCGGCGGCGATATCTTGGATTACGCCCGCTTGTGCTATGAGTACGTGGCGGCGAATTTTAAGTATCTGTATACAGACACCGGGATAAACCCGATAGCGACCATCCTTTCCGACGGGGGAGGTGATTGCGGTAACCTTGCTTCCATATTTGTCAATCTGATGAGAGCTAAAAAGATACCGGCTAAACATGTCGTTACGGTAAGACCCGACGGGTCTCATCATGTCTGGGCTGATTTCTATCTGGAGCGGTACGGCTGGATACCGGTGGACGTGAATGCGAGGCTGGTCGATCCTCGGGGGAATTATTTCGGCTATTGCCGGGGGGATGGCATCATCATGTCGGAAGACATCTGCCATGAGGCGGAGTTCTTGCCCGGAGAGAAATTCGAGGGGGTAATCCTCCAGACTTTCTGGTATTGGTACTGGTACAGGAATGCCAGTGGGACTGTCGAAGCAGAGCATGCGCTTCGAGGGCGGCAAACCGGCCGGGTGTCGATACCCGTTATCGAGGAGACCCGCTACGACGGAGCCACCTTGAGCTGGAACCTGTTCCCGGGCGCTACCGGATATCGCTCCAAGGTCTATGAGAAGGCTACCGGACGTTTGGCCGACGTGGTAGACGTGCCCGCGGACGCCTCCTCCATGCCGTTGGACGGGCTGGATCCCGAGACGGAATATGGAATTGTCTTTACGCCTTTGCGGATGGTGGGAAATATAGAGACGAGCATGGGAACGTATGACCTGGCTCTCAAGACAGCCGCAGTCCCGACCGCCAACGGGGAGATCCCGATGGCAAAGACCGCTACCGTATGGGGAAAAGACGGTCGTTTGAGCGTACACTTGGCCAGCCCCTCGAAAGTCTATATCAGCGCTTTTGACGGCAGGCTGCTACAGGCGGTCGCGCTTCCGGCGGGAGATACAAGCTTGGCTTTATCCGCGGGACGTTATATCATCCGCGTGGGAAATGAGGTATTCAAGGTCGCCTTATAACAAAGAGTTTGATACTTATCCACTTTTAATTTATACACGTATGAGAAAACAATTTTTACTAATGTTGGTCCTCTGCCTTACGGCCTCGCTGACGTGGGCGGAACGGATCGACGTGGCCACGGCTCGCAAGGTTGCGGGGAGCGTGGCGCAAAGAGAGGGCGTGACCAGTGGCCTGCGCTCGGCAAGTGATTTATCGTTGGTGTACGCCGCCGCCCCCGGGCAAAGCGGCTCGGCCCTGCGTAGCGGCACGATGGAAGGCTCGGCCGACTACTTCGTGTTCAACTTCCCCGGCGAGAAAGGCTTCGCCATCGTGGCGGGCGACGACCGGGTGCGCCCCGTCCTAGGCTACTCCGGCGAGGGCTGCTTCGACCCCGACAACCTGCCGGAGAACCTCCGCGGGATGCTGGCCTACTACCAAGACCAGATCACCTGGGCGAACGATAAGGACATCGAGGCCACCCCGGACATCGCCGCCGAGTGGAACCAACTGATGAGCGGCACGGCGCTGCGGGCGGCCGGGGGAAAGGTGTTGCAAACGGCGAAATGGAACCAAGAGGAGCCGTATAATAATCAAACGCCTGTAATTAATGGAAAGAAAACTTACACAGGTTGTGGCGCTACGGCGACCGCTATTATTATGCGGTACAACATGCATCCTGATGTGGTAACGAAAGGTGTCTCCTCCTACAATGTGAGAGGTGTGGATTATCCGGTCTCATACGCTCCTTATCAATGGGATAAGATGCCCTTGAATTACAATCCGGGAAGCTATACGGACGAGGAAGCTAGCCAAGTGGCAGCCTTGATGTGGCATATCGGAGCGAATGTTAAAATGGATTATGGTGTGATCGGAACAGTAGGCAGTTCTTCTAATGGCACCGATATTGCGGAAGCTCTACGAAGTGTATTCGAGTATAGTCCTGCGGTTCGTTATGTATATAAGTCTGATTACCGCTGGGAGGACTGGGAGAAGATGATCCGGGACGAGATCGATCAAGATCGCCCGATGCTCTATCGGGGAACCGGATCAGCAGGTGGCCACCTCTTTGTCTTAGACGGTTATAATCAGGAAAAAGCCTTCCATTTCAATTGGGGATGGGGAGGTTCCGCGGATGGTTTTTATTTGTTGACCACTTTAAACCCGAATAACTATGACTTTAGCCAAGAGATGGGGATGATTACGGGTATTCAACCGGCGGAAGCCGGAGACAAGCCGGTTTATACTTTGACCTATCTCTCCCTTAGCTGTTCTTTGGCATCATTGGTTGGGCAAACCTCGTTTTCTGTCTTCGCCCAATTTAAGAATACGGGTAGCGATACGTTTAAGGGATATGCGAATATCGGTGTGATCAATGAGAGTGGAAGAATTACACCTATATCAACCAGTCATTCGATAGATCTGAACCCAGGTTATTATTACACTGGGGCTTTTTCTTATGCGTGCACCTTGTCCGCTCCGTTAAACGCATCTGATAAGATTCTCCCGATCTATTCCTTGGATGGTACGAATTGGACAGTTATGGCAGGTGCTGCTGACGCTCCGCTATATATCAATCAGAACGGAGTTGTCCAAGAAGGAGATGATCCAAACAATCCTACGGAGCAGCCACTAAGAGTTAATGTTTACTATAATGGATTTGTCAATAGTTATTTGGCTGTATCCGGTTTGGATAATGATGGATATGCTGGCGATAATGTCGCTTCTGTCAATTATCGTGTGGAGAATGCTCGTGAAGATTTCGTATTGTGCTATACCTTGAAAGATTATGCGGCATGGAAAGACCATGTAAAGGTCTATTTGAAAAAGGATACGGAAGAAGTCTTGTATCTACCGGGTTCGGGTACGCTTGTCAATATTGGGAACGATGGGTCCTTTAAAGTACCAATGGTATTGTCTCAATTGGATTCAAAAGGTGAATTTATTCATGAGATGAAGGTGTTGTCCGATAAGGCTGGAAGTCTTCCTTTTGAGATAGCTGTATATGAGAAGTCCGATCTTGCGAATCCTGTTTATGAGGACAAGGATTGTGCGATGCGATTCGTAGGCGAGGCTTCCGCTAAGATAGAGCCGAATCCGATCATAGGTACCGTAAATATGAGGATCCCGATCTCCTATACGATCAGCGATGTGGATCCATCGTTGACCGGACAGGATCTAAAATTCTATGTGAGCATTGGCAAGCTATCAAAAGATCAAGCCCGATTGTTCTATAAGAATGGTGGCTCTGAGCAAGAAATCGAACTGAAGTCTTCTAAGGATGGTTCATATGCTAGTTTCTCTATGGGTAAGTTATCGGAAGGCGTTCGTTTTGAGTTTATATTAGAGCCGAAGGCCGAGACTCCGGATAATACGTATTTCTTTATATCTCCAAGTTTACATAGCGGATCTTTCCCATGTTCTTCAAACAGTGTCTCCTTGAGAATCCAATCCGCTCCGGTTACGGTTCATTCCATTAAATATGTGTTGGAGCATTTAAGTGTGCCTAGCTATGCGCCTACCGCAATAGAAAATGGTGAAGAATTGTGGGTTAACATGAAGAAGGAGAACGGATATAATTATCCAAGTGAAGTTAAAGTGACAATGGCAGGCAAGGTGTTAAAACCAGGATACCCGGATAATGGGGATTACCAATATAATCAAGTGAACGGAACGATTTGGATCCCTGCCGTCACCGGCGATGTGGTGATCACCGCCAATGCCGAGCCTATCCCGGCCGTCACTCACACGATCTCTATCGGCCAGTTGGATCATCTGACCGCTTCCGGTCTTACCGGAGACGTATCGGTTAAGGAAGGCATGGAGTTTAAGACCACCTTTACGCCTGAGACTGGCTATCTGTTACCTACCTCGATCAAGATCGAGAAAGAAAATGGCGAGGAGCTTAATGGCTCATATTATGAATATGTTTGCGCGAAAGATCGCAAGTCGGCAGAGTTAGTGATTCATTCAGTGACCGAGAGCTTGAAGATCTACGCCATTGCCGAGCCCGAGCCGAAGAGCTTCACGATCACCGGTAAGCTGACGAACCTGACCGCCGATAAGGACATCGTGAAAGGCGTACCGGTAACAGAGAACGAACCTTTCGAGTTCACGCTGAAGCCCGCTACGAATTACCGCTTGCCGGAGGATATCACGGTGACTCCATCTACGATTCCGTACACGTACGACAAGACGACCGGTAAGGTGGTTATCAAGAAGGTAACTGAGAACGTGACCATCACGGCAACCGCTATCGACGACCATCACTTCAACGTGATCTTGAAGCCGGGCGAGGGTGTCGTGGCGATTCCGAACGCGATCGAGCAGCTATTTACGGTTGGCGAGAAGGCCGCGTTCAACGTGAGGTTCGCCGCCGCCGAGGGATATA
>Ga0129315_1000964_pt1 | contig 14735 bp, 10 predicted proteins | sample Cm827metagenome_FD_94432 | JGI IMG/M metagenome (GOLD analysis project Ga0129315, IMG submission 94432) | Eastern black-and-white colobus group fecal microbial communities from Wisconsin, USA - Cm827 metagenome | ecosystem: Host-associated > Mammals > Digestive system > Large intestine > Fecal...
TACTACAACGAAAACTCGGAAAAGCGCAACATTGCCGAGTGCATCATCGCCAAGAACCGTCACGGCGAAACGGGCAAGGTAGAGCTCGCCTGGTCGCCGCAGTATACAACCTTCTCCTCTCTCGACTACCGGCATGAAGAGGACTGAGCTGCCGCGCGCGGAAGCGCTGTGCGCGCAATATCTCAACAAGGCTCAGCGCGTGCTCGCCGCCGTGTCCGGCGGCGCAGACTCGATGTGTCTCCTCTATTTTCTGCGTGAGCAGGGCTATGACGTTTTCTGCGCGCACTTCAACCACCAGCTCCGTGGCGCGGAGGCCGCGCGCGACGAAAACTTCGTCCGCGCGTGGTGCGAAAAAGAGGGCATTCCTTTCTATCCGGGCACCGGCGATGTGCGCGCCCACGCGCGCAAAACGGGCAAAACCGTGGAAGAGGCTGCGCGCGACCTGCGCTACGCCTTTCTGCGCGAAACGGCGCAAATGCTCGGCGCGCAGATTGCGCTGGCACACCATGCGGACGACAACGCGGAAACGGTGCTTTTGAACCTCGTCCGCGGAACGGATCTGCACGGCCTTTGCGGCATGCGGCCAAAGCAGGGCGATCTCGTTCGTCCGTTTCTGGAGCAGACGCGCGCGGAACTCGCCGCCTATGCACATTCTCACAACATTCCGCATGTTGAGGATCGCACCAACGCAGACCCGAACGCCGCCGCGCGGAACTTCCTGCGCCTTGAGATCCTGCCGCGGCTTCAAACGCTCAACCCCCGCGCAGGCGAGCACATCGCCGCAACGGCGCGCTCGCTCGTCTCGCTCGACGATTCGATCGAGCGGCAGGCAGAGGATCTCCTCGCCGCCGCAGAGCGAACTGACGGCAGCATCGCGCTGCCGCTTGCGTCCTTCCGCGCCTCGGGCAGCGCCGTGCAGGCGCGTGTGCTGCTGCGCATGGCGGACGCGCTCGGCGTCGGACGCAAGGATATTGGCCGCGACCAGCTGAGCGCCGTCCTCGCCCTTGCGCAAAAGGGCGGCACGGCGGCACGGCAGATCTCGCTGCCGCGCGGCGCGACCGTACGCATGGCAGATGGCTTTCTCACGGTGTACCCCTCCCCCGCCGCGCCGGAAAAGGCGGCGCTTACGGAGGGCGTTCCCCTTCACTGGGGAAGCTTTGAGCTGACGCTGCTGCGCAGAGCCGACGGTGAGGGCATTTCGCTCCGTGCGCTGGAAAACAGCGAAGCAATTTTCGTCGCCCCGTGCGATTTGAACGCGCGCCTGACGCTCGAGGGCGCAAACGGCGCGCGCAGCGTCAAGCGCCTGTGCGTTGACAAAAAGATCACGCCGCCCGAGCGTGACGCGCTGCCCGCGATCTACGCGGGCGATCGTCTCGCCGCCGTGTGGCGGCTGGGGACGGACGTTTCCTTCCTGCCGCAAAGCGAAGAAGATGCTCGCTTTGTGCGCATTGTTCCCCTTTAAATCATTTTGTGTGCTCCGCGGCGAAAAGCCGCATCGAATACAACTAATACGAATAAAAAGAAAATGGAGAAAAAAGCTATGGCTAAGAGCAATATGGATCAGGACATCCTGAAGGTACTGTATTCCGAAGAACAGCTGAAAGCGCGCGTGCAGGAGATGGGCGACGAACTTTACGAGCGCCTGAAGGACAAGAACCCCCTGTTTCTCGGCGTGCTGAAGGGCTCGTTCATCTTCATGGCCGACATCGTGCGCGCCTGCCAGCTCAAGAGCGACATTGAATTCATCGCCGTTTCGTCCTATCAGAACGCGACGACCTCGTCCGGCGTGGTGCAGATCACGCACGATCTCCAGCAGGACATCACGGGCCGCGACATTGTCGTCATCGAGGACATTCTCGACTCCGGCAACACGCTCTACTTCCTCAAGAATTACTTTATGACCAAGGGCGCCGCCAGCGTGACGGTCGTGACACTGCTTGACAAGCCCTCCCGCCGCACCAAGCCCATCGTCGCCGACCTTGCGGGCTTTGAAGTGCCCGACGAGTTCGTCGTCGGCTACGGTCTCGACTATGCGCAGAAGTACCGCAACATGCCCTATATCGGCGTGCTCAAGCCCGAGGTCTATTCGGAAAACTAAATCCAGTTCAAAAAAGTGGCAAGGCCACTTTTTTGAATATGCAAGGAGGATATCCCATTGACTCAACAGACCAAGCGTCCCAATCTCCTGCCGTATCTTCTGGCGCTGCTCGTGCTTGTCGGCATCTACGGCTTCATGAGCAAGCCGACAGAGCCCGAGCCGTCCTATGCCGAGGTGCGCGAGCTGTTTGAAACCGAGCAGGTCTCCGCCTTCACGGTGACAGACACCACGCTGCGCATCAAGCTGCGCGAGCCGATCGACGGGAAAACAGAGCTTAAAAAAGATCTTTTCAGCGTAACGCTCTTCTACGATGACTTAGGCGAGCTCATCGAGCAGCAGAAAGCCGACGGCATCATCGAGGACTATGACTTCACCGCCGACCATTCGATCAATTATGTTGCGATGTTCGCGCCTTACGTGCTGGCAGTGCTCGGCATCTTTGCCATCTGGTACTTTCTCTCCCTCCGCTCTGCGGGCGGCGGCGGAGACCGCATGGCAAAATTCGGCACGGCCTCCTTCAAGACCGGCGGCGACAACAAGCGTCCCACGACCTTCTCCGATGTTGCCGGTGCAGATGAAGAAAAGGAAGAATTGCAGGAGATCGTCGACTTTTTGAAAGCGCCGGGCAAATTCATCGACCTCGGCGCGCGTATTCCCAAGGGCGTGCTGCTCGTCGGCCCTCCGGGCACGGGCAAGACGCTGCTGGCGCGCGCGGTCGCCGGCGAAGCCGGCGTGCAGTTCCTCTCGATTTCCGGCTCCGACTTTGTTGAGATGTATGTCGGCGTCGGCGCGAGCCGCGTGCGCGACCTCTTTGAACAGGCGAAAAAGCTCGCCCCGGCCATCATCTTCATCGACGAGATCGATGCCGTCGGCCGCCAGCGCGGCACGGGTCTCGGCGGCGGACACGACGAGCGCGAGCAGACGCTCAACCAGCTGCTCGTCGAAATGGACGGCTTCGGCACGAATCAGGGCGTTGTCGTCATGGCGGCAACGAACCGCGCCGATATTCTTGACCCCGCGCTGCTGCGCCCCGGCCGCTTTGACCGCCAGGTTTATGTGGGACTTCCCGACATTCGCGGCCGCGAAGAGATCCTGAAGATCCACGCCAAGAACAAGCCCCTTGCCGAGGACGTGGAGCTTTCCACCGTCGCCAAGGGCACGCCCGGCTTCACGGGCGCAGACCTTGAAAACCTCTGCAACGAGGCGGCGCTGCTCGCCGCCCGCCGCGGCAGCAAGCTCATCACGATGTCCGACTTCTCCGAAGCGGAGATCAAGGTCATCGCAGGGCCCGAGAAGAAGAGCCGCGTCGTGAGCGAGCACGAGCGCAAGCTCACCGCCTATCACGAGGCCGGTCACGCCATCGTGATGCACGCTCTGCCCACGCACGATCCCGTGCACCAAATCACGATCGTCCCGCGCGGCGGCGCGGGCGGCATGACGATCTCGCTGCCGACAGAGGATCGCTCGTATCAGTCCAAGCGCTACATGGAAGAGCAGATCGTGTCGCTGCTCGGCGGCCGCGTCGCCGAAAAGCTGATGCTCGGCGACATTTCGACCGGCGCCTCGAACGACATCCAGCGCGCCTCGCAGATCGCGCGCAAGATGGTCACGGTGTACGGCATGAGCGAAAAGCTCGGCTCCATTTCGTTTGAATCCGGCCACGATGAGATCTTCATCGGCCGCTCGATGGCGCAGGCCAAGCCGTATTCCGAGCAGGTCGCCGCACAGATCGACGAGGAGGTCAAGTCCATTGTCGACGCTGCCTACGAGCGCTGCGAGGATATCCTCATGCGTGATCAGGCGCACCTCATCGCCGTTGCCGAGTTCCTGCTTGCGCACGAAACGATGAGCGCCGAGGAATTTGGGGCCGTTTTCACTCCGAAAAATGCCGAGAGTGACAAAATCTAATCTTTCTATGAATGAATGAAATATCTCACCAGCTTACCGTTGGTGAGATATTTTTTCGTTTTTTCGCAAGATTTCCTGCATTTTGACTCTTCCCCCCCTTGCCAATTCCATTCTTTCTGCTATAATGGGGCATTAGTATTAGTTTTATATGAAAGAAGAGAATCGAACATGAAGAAAAGCAGTAGTTTCAGCGGCTCGCTCGGCTTTGTGCTGGCCGCAGCCGGCAGCGCGGTAGGCGTCGGCAACATCTGGCGCTTCCCCTACCTCTGCGCCAAGGACGGCGGCGGTCTTTTTCTGCTCATTTACCTTGTGCTGGTGCTGACCTTCGGCTTCACCCTGCTCACGACCGACGTCGCCATCGGCCGCCGCACGAAGCAGAACGCGCTGAACGCCTTTGCAACGCTCAACAAGAAGTGGCGCTTTCTGGGCTATCTCACCTTCCTTGTCCCCACGCTTATCATGACGTATTACTCCGTCATCGGCGGCTGGATCACGAAGTATTTTGCCCTCTACCTCTTCTCGGGCGGCAGCGCGGCGGCGCAGGACGGCTTTTTCACCTCCTTCATCACCTCTCCTGTCTCCCCCATCGTCTTTATGCTGCTCTTCCTCGCGCTGACGGCGTGGGTCGTGTACTGCGGCGTGGAAAAGGGCATTGAAAAGTTTTCGCGCTACATTATGCCGGGACTGCTTCTTCTCATCATCGGCATTGCGATCTTCTCGCTCACGCTCAGCTACACGGACGAGAGCGGCGTGACGCGCACGGGCATGGATGGCTTCCTTGTCTACATTAAGCCCGACTTCACGGGGCTGACCGTCCCGCGTTTCCTGAACATCGTGCTTGACGCGATGAGCCAGCTCTTCTTCTCCCTCAGCGTGAGCATGGGCATCATGATCACCTACGGCAGTTACGTCAAGGACGACGTTGACCTCAACAAGGCCAACAACCAGATCGAAATTTTCGACACGGGCGTTGCCTTCCTCGCAGGTCTGATGATCATTCCGGCGGTCTATGTTTTCCTCGGCACCGAGGGCATGGCCAGCGGCCCGAGCCTGACGTTCATCAGCCTGCCGAAGGTCTTTGCCGCGATGGGCGGCGTGGGACGCGTCATTGGCGCGGTGTTTTTCCTCGCGCTTGGTTTCGCCGCGCTGACGAGCTGTGTGTCCGTCATGGAGACGCTCGTTGCCAACTGCATGGAGATCTTCCACAAGTCGCGCAAGGAGATGTGCGCCGTCGTCGGCGTCTACTCTCTCGTCACGGCAGTTCTCATCTGCCTTGGTTACAACGCGCTCTACTTCGAGCTGCCGCTGCCCAACGGTTCGACCGCGCAGCTGCTCGACGTGATGGACTACATCAGCAACAGTTTCCTCATGCCCTTCATCAGCCTGCTGACGAGCATTTTGGTCGGCTGGGTCGTGGGGCCGAAGTGGATCATCGCCGAGGTCGAGAAAAACGGCGAGCACTTCCGCCGCGCAAAGCTCTACAGCGTGATGATGCGCTACGTTGTTCCCGTGGTCATGCTCATTCTGTTTTTGACCTCCACGGGTCTTGGCAGCCTGATCTTCGCCGGCTGAGAGAGCACGTCGCACCGCTTTTTCCCCCTGAACAGAAAACAAGCCTCCGGTCATTTGACCGGAGGCTTGTTGTTATGCGTTTATCTTACCGCGCGGGAAACTTACATTTCCTTGATGGCGGCCTGTGCGGCAGCGAGGCGGGCGATGGGCACGCGGAACGGGCTGCAGGAGACATAGTCCAGGCCGACCTTGTGGCAGAACTCGACGGACATGGGGTCGCCGCCGTGCTCGCCGCAGATGCCGAGGTGGATGTCGGGGTTGGACTCGCGGCCGAGCTTTGCAGCCATGGCAACGAGCTTGCCGACGCCGTTCTGGTCGAGGCGGGCAAACGGATCGCTCTCGTAGATCTTCTTGTCGTAGTACGCGCCGAGGAACTTGCCGGCGTCGTCACGAGAGAAGCCGAAGGTCATCTGAGTGAGGTCGTTGGTACCGAAGGAGAAGAAGTCCGCTTCCTTGGCGATCTCGTCTGCGGTCAGAGCGGCGCGCGGGATCTCAATCATGGTGCCGACCTTGTACTTCATGGAGCTGCCGGCCTCGGCGATCAGCTTGTCAGCGATCTCGACGACGACGTCCTTGACGTACTTGAGCTCCTTGACCTCGCCAACGAGCGGGATCATGATCTCGGGAACCATGTTCCACTCAGGGTGCGCGGCGCTGACGTTGAGCGCAGCCTTGATGACCGCGCGGGTCTGCATGGCAGCGATCTCGGGGAAGGTGACGGCCAGACGGCAGCCACGGTGACCCATCATGGGGTTGAACTCATGCAGGGAGGCGATGATGTTCTTGATCTCCTCAACGCTCTTGCCCATGTCCTTGGCGAGGTGGGCAATGTCAGCTTCGTCGGTGGGAACGAACTCGTGCAGCGGGGGATCGAGGAAACGAACGGTCATCGGACGGCCCTCGAGGGCAATATACATGGCTTCAAAGTCGCCCTGCTGCATCGGCTCGAGCTTGGCCAGCGCCTTCTCGCGCTGCTCAACGGTGTCGGAGCAGATCATCTCGCGGATGGCGGGGATACGGTCGGGCAGGAAGAACATGTGCTCAGTACGGCAGAGGCCAATGCCCTCGGCGCCGAACTTCACGGCCTGCTCGGTATCGTGCGGGTTATCGGCGTTGGTGCGAACGCCCAGACGGCGATACTTGTCGGCCCATGCCATGACGCGGCCGAACTCGCCGCCGATGGTGGCGTCGACCGTGGGGATAATGCCGTCGTAGATGTTACCGGTGGAACCGTCGAGAGAGATGAAGTCGCCCTCGTGATAGGTCTTGCCGGCAAGCTCGAACTTCTTGTTCTCCTCGTCCATCTTGATCTCGCCGCAGCCGGAAACGCAGCACTTACCCATGCCGCGCGCGACGACAGCCGCGTGGGAGGTCATACCGCCGCGGACGGTCAGGATACCCTGAGCGGCCTTCATGCCCTCGATGTCCTCCGGGGAGGTCTCGAGACGGACGAGAACGACCTTCTCGCCGCGCTCCTGCCACTCCTTGGCGTCCTCGGCAGAGAAGACGATCTTGCCGCAGGCAGCGCCGGGGGAGGCGGGCAGCGCCTTGGCGATGGCAGGAGCCTTCTTGAGGACAGCCGCATCGAACTGGGGATGGAGCAGGGTGTCGAGGTTGCGCGGGTCGATCATGGAGACGGCCTTCTTCTCGTCGATCATGCCCTCGTCCACGAGGTCGCAGGCGATCTTGAGAGCAGCCTGCGCGGTGCGCTTACCGTTGCGGCACTGGAGCATATAGAGCTTGCCGTTCTCGACGGTGAACTCCATGTCCTGCATGTCGCGGTAGTGATCCTCGAGCAGGTCGCAGACCTTGACGAAGTCGGCGTAAGCCTGGGGGAACTTCTCTTCCATCTGGGAGATGGGCATCGGGGTGCGGACGCCGGCGACGACGTCCTCGCCCTGGGCGTTGGTCAGGAACTCGCCCATGAGCTTCTTCTCGCCGGTGGCGGGGTCACGGGTGAAGGCAACGCCGGTACCGGAATTCTCATTCAGGTTGCCGAAGACCATCGGCATGACGTTGACGGCAGTACCCCAGGAATAGGGAATATCATTGTCGCGGCGATAGACGTTCGCGCGCGGGTTGTCCCAGGAGCGGAACACGGCGCGAATGGCCTCGTACAGCTGGGTCTTGGGGTCGGAGGGGAAGTCCTCGCCGATCTGCTGCTTATACTCGGCCTTGAACTGCTCGGCGAGCTCCTTGAGGTCGGCCGCGGTCAGCTCAACGTCGAGCTTGACGCCGCGCTTTTCCTTCATCGCGTCGATGAGCTGCTCAAAGTACTTCTTGCCCACTTCCATAACGACATCGGAGAACATCTGGATGAAGCGGCGATAAGAGTCGTAAACGAAGCGCTCGAAGTTGGGATCGGGGTTGCCTGCGATCATAGCGGCAACGACCTCGTCGTTCAGACCGAGGTTCAGGATGGTGTCCATCATGCCGGGCATGGAAGCGCGTGCGCCGGAACGGACGGAGACGAGCAGGGGGTTCTTCAGATCGCCGAACTTCTTGCCGTTAATTTCTTCCATCTTGCCGACGAATTCCATGATCTGCGCCATGATCTCGTCGTTGATTTTGCGGCCGTCCTCATAGTACTGAGTGCAGGCCTCGGTGGTGATGGTGAAACCCTGGGGAACGGGCAGACCGATGTTGGTCATCTCAGCAAGGTTCGCGCCCTTGCCGCCCAGAAGCTCACGCATGCTCGCGTTACCTTCCGAGAACAGATAGACATACTTTTTGCTCATAGGTTTTCCTCCATTTAAAAATGTATCGCTGAGTGATTTATTATCAAGCCATATTATTATAGACAGAAAATCACCGACTTTCAATAATAAGTTGTGAAATTTTTGTCGAATCTCATTCTTTTTTCTGCCGCGCGGCATTCTTTGGTGCGGATTCGTCCCGTTTTTGCCGTGCGGATGCAGATTTTCTTGCAAGCGCCGCGGTTTTGCGATATACTATTTTTAAATTTGTGCCGCCCGCCGCGCGCAGAGCAAGAGAGCATGGAGCATTCAATGGAGCTTTTGGAATTTGCAAAAACCGATACCGCCGCGCGTCTCCGCGCTGCCGCCGGACGTGGCGCGCTGCCGCACGCGCTCATCTTCAGCGGAAGCGGCGACCGCGTTGCCGCCGCGCGCTATGCTGCCGCCGCGATGGAGTGTACTGCCCAGCATAAGCCCTGCCTTACCTGCCCCGCCTGCCGCAAGGTGGTGCAGGACATTCACCCCGATGTTTCGTTCGTGCGCGACGCAGAGCACAAGGAGCTTTCGATCGACACGGTGCGTGCAATGCGTGCCGATGCCTTCATTCGCCCGAACGAGGGCGCGCGCAAGGTCTACATCTTTGAGGACTGCACCATCCTGACCGAGAAGGATCAGAATGTTCTCTTAAAGCTGGTGGAGGAAGGCCCCGCCTACGCGGCATTCTTCTTCTGCGCGGAGAATCCTGCCGTGCTTTTGCAAACCATTCGCTCGCGCTGCGTGGAGGTCAAGCTCTCTCCGGTTTCGCAGGAAGCGGACGCGCCGGGTGAGCGCTCGCTCGAACTTGCGCGTCTGATCGCCGAGGGGTCGCATGCGTCCCGCGCGGCGTTCCTTGCAAAGCTGGAAACGCAGAAGGTGTCGCGCGACGATTTGTCCTCGCTTTTTGAGGAAACGCGCTTGCTGCTCTCGTCCGCCCTGCTGGGGCAGTATGGCGTGAGCGTACCGGAGTGTGAAGTGAGGGCGGCGCGGCTGCTTGCTTCTCGCTTGACAAAAGTGAAATTACTCGGCACAATAGATCTATTGCAGGAATATCGCAGCAAATGCACCTATAACGTCGGCGTTGGCCCCACACTGGGCGGCTTCGCCGTTGAATTGGAGGAAATCCTTTGACAGAAGTGATCGGAGTCCGCTTTCGCGGCGGATGCAAAGAATATTATTTTGACCCGCACGGCATCGCAGTCGAGCCCAATGAGTTCGTCATCGTCGAGACCGCGCAGGGGCTCGAGTACGCCCACTGCGTCTCGGGCAACCACGAGGTAGCAGACGACGCTGTTGTCCAGCCGCTGCGCCCGCTTGTTCGCGTGGCGACAGAGAACGATGACCGCACCTATGCCTACAACAAGAGCCGGGAGAAAAACGCCTTTGAGGTCTGCCAGAAGAAGATCTTAGAGCGCGGGCTCGACATGAAGCTCGTGCGCGTGGAGAGCAACTTTGACGGCAGCAAGATCATCTTTTTCTTCACGTCTGACGGGCGCGTGGACTTCCGCGAGCTTGTGCGTGACTTAGCCGGCGTGTTCCGCGCGCGCATCGAGCTGCGGCAGATCGGCGTGCGCGACGAGGCAAAGATGCTCGGCGGTCTCGGCATCTGCGGCAGGCCCTTCTGCTGCTCGCAGTTTCTGGACGATTTTGTCCCCGTGTCCATCAAGATGGCCAAGACGCAGAACCTCAGCCTGAACCCAACCAAGATCTCCGGCACCTGCGGCCGCCTCATGTGCTGCCTCAAATATGAGCAGAACGCCTATGAGGACGCGGTGCGCCGCTGCCCAAAGGCAGAATCGTTCGTGGCAACGCCCGACGGTCTCGGCAACGTGAGCAGCGTGGACATTCTGCGCGAGCAGGTACTCGTGCGGCTCGACGGGCAGAACGAAGGCCCCAAGCGCTACCGCACCTGCGAAATTCAGGTGCTGCGCAACGGCAAGGGCTCGCGCGACGGCATCGAGATCCCCACGACGCTGCCTGAGCGCTATCAGGAGCCCGAAGAGGAAGAGCTGCAGCTCACGCCGAGCTTTTTCTCCTCCGCCAAGCCCATCGTTCCGCCCGAACAGTGGACGCCTCCTGCCGCAAAAGACGATGCGGACGCAGAGGAAGAAACCGAAAAGCGCCGCTCCCGCCGCGGCGGACGCGGGCATCGCGGCGGCAGAGGCCGCGGCAAGGGCCATGCAGAGGGCGGCGAAAAGGCCGAAGCCCAGGAAAAGAATGCAGAAAGCCGCAGCGAAAAGCCGCAGCGCAGCGAGAAGGCAAACGGCGGACGCCGTGAGCGTCCCGACCGCAGCGCCGAGAAGAACGGCGAGCGCCGCGCCCCGCGGCAAAATAAGCCGAACAACGAAAATCCCGACGCGCCGAAAGCGCCGCGTCCGCCCCGTCCGCCGAAGGCTGAGGGCGCAGGAGAGGGCGGCGAGATCAAGCCGCGCCGCCGCAGTCATCGCGGCGGCAGAGGCCGCCGCAGAGGCGGCTCTCAGGGCGGCGAAAACACCGCGCCGAAGAGCGAATCGTAAGAAAATGAGAAGACCTGTGAAGCGTGCTTCGCAGGTCTTCTTTCTGCCCGCAGCGCGGCGCTCTTTTCTTTTTCTGCGCGCTGTGGTATACTCTTCCCGAAAAAACGACAAGTTTCAAAGAGGTGACGTTCATGCTGAAATTCAACAAGGTGCTGCTCGCCAGCGACTTTGACAACACACTCGTCTACACGCAGGGTGCGCTGGAGCGCGGCGAGGACATTCCGCCGATGAGCGCGCGCAACCGCGAGGCCGTAGAATACTTCATGCAAAACGGCGGCTATTTTTCGATCTCCACCGGTCGTGCGCTGCCCGCCTTTGCTCGCTATGCGCAGGATCTTCCCTGTAACGCGCCCTGTGTGATCGCAAACGGCGCCGCCATCTACGACTTTAACAAGGATTGCTATGTGGAAACGGCGTTTCTCGACGCAGACATCTACGATCACGTCGACGCGCTGCTCGCCCGCTTTCCGGGCCTTTGCTTTGAGATCTATCACGATGACCGCCGCATCCACGTGCTGCACCCCAATGACTTTGTCCGCAACCACGAGCATCTGACGCGCGCCAAAACCGTGGAGGTACAAAGCTTCCGTGAGGTGGATCTGCCGATCATCAAGCTGCTCTTTGAAGAGGAAAAGCCGCTCCTGGACGAGGTGCGCAGCTTTATCCTCGCTCAGGAATGGGGCGCGCGCTACGAGCTTATTTTTTCGAGCGACCACCTGCTTGAGCTGACGCGCCGCGGCGCGACGAAGGGCGGCATGATCTTAAAGCTTGCCAAGCTGCTCGGCGTTGCGCGCAGGGACATTTACTGCGTCGGCGACCACAACAACGATATTCCGATGCTCGCCGTTTCCGAGATCGGTTTCGCGCCCGAAAATGCCATCTCCGAGGTCAAGGAGTGGGGCGCGCATATCGTCTGCCACTGCAAAGACGGCGCACTGGCCGACGTGGTGGAGATCCTTGACAGGCGATACTGAGTTCAAAAAGATGGCAGAGCCGCTTTTTTCTTTTCCGCTGCCCTTTTTCGTACAACTTTTCGTTTGCTCACGCATATAATAGCCGGGTGAGTGAATAGCAGAAAGGAATGATACGATGAAGGAGAAAGAGATGGAGATTTGCTATGGTGACGTGGACGATATGATCTTCGGCAATGAGGGCTACGTCAGCGAACGGTAAATGATCAAAAAAGGCTTCGTGCTTTGCACGGAGCCTTTTATCGTAATTCACAGTGCCTTTTCGATCGTGCCGCCGCCGAGCACCTCGTCCCCGTCGTAAAAGACGACGGCCTGCCCCGCCGTCACGGCGCGCTGGGGCGTGAGAAGCGCAACATGCGCGCCGCCATCGCGCAGCGGCGTCACAACCGCGTCGCATTCCTTCTGCGAATAGCGCGTTTTGACGGTGCAGCGCACCTCACCCTCAGGCGTGCCCGGGATCCAGTTCACACGCGAAGCGAGCAGCGCCGAGGAGAACAATTCTTCATTATCACCGAGAAGGACGGTATGATCTTCGGCATTTTTGGAGATCACATAGAGGGGGCGGTCAGCACTCACGCCGAGTCCCTTGCGCTGCCCCGCCGTGTAGCATTCAAGACCGCGATGGCGGCCGAGCACACGGCCGCTGCCGTCCACAAAGTCGCCCGGCTGCGGCGTCACACCGCCGTAGTCGCGCAGAAAGCGCACATAGTCCCCATCGGGAATGAAGCAGATGTCCTGCGAATCCGCCTGATGGGCGTTGGCAAGCCCGGCTTCCTCCGCCTTTTCGCGAAGCTCCGGCTTTTCAAAGCTGCCGACAGGCAGCAGCAGATGCGCAAGCTGACGCTGCGTGAGCTGATAGAGCACATAGCTCTGATCCTTGGTACGGCTCTCGCCGCGAAGCAGGCGGTAAATGCCGCGCGTTTCGTCATAGCCGACGCGGGCGTAATGCCCCGTTGCGATGTAGTCAAAGCCCATTTGGAGCGCACGGTCTAAAAACGCGCCGAATTTCAGGCAGCGGTTGCAGTCGATGCAGGGATTCGGCGTGCGTCCCGCGCAGTATTCGCTCACAAAGTGATCCATCACCTCGCGCGCAAAAAGCGCCTGCTCGTCAAAAACGTAAAACGGTATGCCGAGTCCCTCGGCGATGCGCCTCGCGCCGTCCGTATCATTGCCGCAGAGCGACAGCGTCGCGCCTGCACATTCATAGCCCTGCTTCTGTAAAAGCAGGGCGGCGGCGGACGAATCCACGCCGCCGCTCATGGCGATCAAAACTTTTTTCTTCATTGGCTGTCACTTAATCCAGATATTTTTGTAAAAATGCCTCGCCCGAAAGCGCATCGGACATCTCCACGAGCGTAGGGTTGAAGCCGCCGGCATAGTCGCTGCCGCGGTCTTTCAGGCGCACGCGCCCGGCTCGCACCGCCGGAAGCGAAACCGTGAAGAGCGAGCCCTTCCCCTCTTCCGACTGCGCCACGATCCTGCCGCCGTGTCCCTGCGCGATGCGCTGGCAGATGGGCAGCCCCAAGCCAAGGCCGCGCGGGGGCATGGGATCCTGCCCGCCGTCGATGAAACGGTCAAACAGGTGCGCAAGCGTATCGCTGTTCATGCCGCAGCCGCTGTCGGCCACGGTGATCTTAACGTTCCGCCCCTCCGTTTTCACGCGCACGCGGACACTGCCGCCCTGCGGCGTGAATTTGAGTGCGTTGGAGAGAAGATTGAGCAGCATCTTGCGGATCGCCGCGGCGTCAAGGCCGATGATCCGGCTGTCGCGGTCGGACAAAAAGTCAAGCGTGACGCCCTGCATATTGAATAGGAAGTCTACTTCCCCGCATACGCTGCGGCAGACGCCTACAATATCGTCATCGTAAAGTTCAAAGCGTTTCCTGTCGAACAGCTGCCCCGCGTCAGTCAGGTTGCTGATCACGCGGTAGAGCCGGTAATAGCTCTGATAGAACGCCGCAGCGGTGCGGTCGGTCTTCGCGTCTTTTTCCCGCATGTCTGCCGGTACCAGGCGGTCAACTGCCGTATAGACAGTTGCAAGCGAGGTGCGCAGCTGCAGCGCAATATTCGGCAGCATGTCCGAAAGGATCTTCAATTCTTCTTCGGTATAATCCCGCATGGCATCTCCTAATGGTCGAGCAAAGTCCCTGCGGATAGCATTCACCGCAGAACGCAAAGCTTGCGTGGAAAGAATTTCATACCACACAATGCGTGGTGGTTTACACTGAGCGTAGCAAAATTCTTTTCGAAAAGCAAGGAATTTGTGGAAATTGTGAAAATTCTGCAATTTCGTGCAAAAAGGTCTTGCAAAATAAAGCTCCCGCTGTATAATATCAAACGTACCAAACATTCGATATATTCCGCAATATGAAAGGAAGTAAGTTTCTATGAGCATTAAAGTCGGTATCAACGGCTTCGGACGCATCGGCCGCATGGTCTTTCGCGCCAGCCTTGACCATCCCGAGATCGAGATCGTCGGCATCAACGATCTCTGTCCCGCCGAGTATCTGGCCTATATGCTGAAATATGACACCATGCACGGCAGATTTGCCGCCGACGTAAAGAGCAACGACTATGGCATCGTCGTCAATGGCCACGAAATCCCCGTTTTTGCCGAGCGCAACCCCGCCAACCTCCCCTGGGGGAAGATCGGCGCTGAGTATATTGTCGAATCCACGGGCCTGTTCCTGACGAAGGAAAAATCGCAGGCGCATATCGACGCCGGCGCAAAGAAGGTCGTCATGTCCGCCCCGTCCAAGGACGATACGCCGATGTTTGTCTGCGGCGTGAATCTCGATTCCTACACGAGCGACATGCAGTTCGTCTCCAACGCTTCTTGTACGACGAACTGCCTCGCCCCCATCGCCAAGGTCTTGAACGACAACTTTGGCATCAAGGACGGTCTGATGACCACCGTGCACTCCGTCACCGCCACGCA
>Ga0129315_1000965_pt1 | contig 14734 bp, 20 predicted proteins | sample Cm827metagenome_FD_94432 | JGI IMG/M metagenome (GOLD analysis project Ga0129315, IMG submission 94432) | Eastern black-and-white colobus group fecal microbial communities from Wisconsin, USA - Cm827 metagenome | ecosystem: Host-associated > Mammals > Digestive system > Large intestine > Fecal...
ATCTTCTTGGAAGTATCGCGGGCATACATTTCGTTAAATACATTGCGGATAGCGGTAAACTCGTTTTCTCCGCGTGTACTGTCAACACCGTCATTAACGGCGATAAAGTGTACGCCAAACTCCTGGAAAAGCACATCCGTATACATACCTACTTGCAGATAGTCGCGTCCGAATCGGCTCATGTCCTTTACAATGACGCGCTTAATTTTGCCAGCCTTAATATCGGTAAGCATACGCTGGAAGCCCGGACGGTTGAAGTTCGTTCCCGAATAGCCGTCATCCTCGTCATAATGTCGGATAGCGGTATACCCGTGATCTTTGCAGTAGCGTTCCAGAATCTTTTTCTGATTGGCAATACTGTTGCTCTCACCGTCTAACTTATCTTCCTGCGACAAGCGTTCATACAGGGCGGTTATGCCTTCTTCCTGCGTATCCATTCCGTTACCCTGCACATAGAATTGCAGAACATTGTCACGGATCACGCTGCGGAGTTCGCTGCTTAAAGCGTTCGGCGTCTGCACACTCTGAAACTGGATTCCGTTCATCATTTGCAGTCACCACCTTTCGCCGCAAGGGACACACCGTTTGTCATTGCATGGTGGAGAAGTCGGTACATTTGATTGTCAAGGTACAAATCTGTATTGATATGCGCCGCACGATAGTAGTATGCGGTCATCTTGTCTGGCTGCTGTTTCATGTTTACCTCCTGTTCCGGCAGCCGGACAAACAGGTTACTTATATTATAACACAAAACCTGTTCGCCGTCAGTAGACAAGATGTAAATTATTTGTGGCTCTTTGCCTGCTGCATATCATTTCTTATCATACGGCGAATTTTTGTCGCGGCGTCCTCTTTTGCGCCGTCCTTAACGACGGCTTTCACGATATATGTCATGTCCCCGATTTTGTACTCTCGTACAACGGGGACATTTGTTTTCTGATTGATTGCTGTGTTCATAGAAATAAATCCCCCTTTCATGGGATAGAAAAAATCAATTCAAAATAAAGAAGCTCAAAGGACGGCTGCTGGCGCAGCTCCACGGGAGTTCCACCCCTCCGACGGTCTGCCGGAGATCCGCTCATTGCCTGCGACGGTTTTATCACGCTCGGACTGTGACTGCGAATGAGTACCATTGTTCCTCCTGCGCGTCCTCGCCCGCAAGCTGCCACGCTGCATTACGGTGAAAGTGTTTGTCGCTCGGCATATCCTCCCGGATATGTGTCTTGGCGCACCCGCCGCACGGCTCGACGCAAAAGGGATGTGTCCTTTGTGCTTTATGACGCGGCGGGCGCGTGTTTGTCAAGGAGCATCAGCCGGATCAGTCGGAAAGGGGAATGAAACGCTTGTCCGGCAGTCGGGTCAATTTACCCGAAAAGTAAGAATCTTCGTTATGAGCTTCGTTTCCAGCCTACGGCGCAGTTCTTCATCCACGCACAAATGAGGGTTGCCGTATTCGTCGTACAGCTCACGCAGCGACAGTCTGGCTATGTACCCCTCGTAGTGTTTCAGAACAGCGTTGATGGCTTCGACATCGCCGCCTGCCGCTTTCTGAATGACAGAAAAGGGCAGCAGACGCGCTTTCACATTGTTATGTGTCATCTGTGTTACCTCCCATCAGTTCTTTTAGCAGCTTCAAGGTGCTTGTCCTGCGGTATGCAACGGAGCTGCGTACCATGTTCAGCAGCTTGGCAATCTCGTTGTCCGACATATCAAGAAAATAGGACAGAAGGATAATATCGCGCTTGTCCAGCGGCAGGGCTGCAATCGCCTGTGCCAGATCGTCATTGTCGATATACACCGCATAATCAAGAACGCCAAAGGTCTTGTCCTCTACAAAGTAGATGTCACAGACGGAAAGCTGCTCCATAACTTCAACTGGCAGATCGGAAAAGGAAATCTCCCTGTTTCTTCTCCGCGCAAGTTCGTCCTGGTAGTCCCGCGCTTCGTTCCGCAGTACCTTTTTGCAAAACGCATCAAAGGAGTGCTGGATGTGTTCTTCGTGCGAATGAGGTTTCATGTATTCACCTCCCTTCGCGTCCGCAAAGGCGGGTGATACTTTTCCTCCCCTTTCGCCACTACTACGGTAAGCGGGGGCGGATCTTCCAAACGCGGAAGATGGTTTTTGAAAAAGTTTTTACGAGCAATCCATGCGTCGCACCTCCTGTCCGAGTGTTGTAATGCAGCAACAGATCGGACAGCGGCGGGGAGCGACAGCCGACAGAATACAAGAAATTTCGCAAAAAGAAGCCCGACTGCATTTCGCAGTCGGGCTTCGTAGAACTAAAAAGATTATTTACATGATTTGTGTGTTCATCCCCATTGCCAGAATGTCCCAGCAGCGGGGAATGACTTTTTTTGACCGTAGGATATTAGGCGGGTGAGTATGGTATAAAAATAACACGGCGTACCTCCATTAGATACCGCCGTGTGTGGTTGTGAAGTCGTCGCAAACGGCGGCTTGATATTTCAAACCGCCGATCATACCTCGTTTATGCTCAAACATAAAGAGCCAATAAATCGCGTGTAATCTCGCGGTTTATTGGCTCTGCGTCTTTGCGTCTGGCTCTTTATGAATTATTATTTTTAGTTGTTTTACGCTTATCAGCGTTTCTTGCTTGCACTTCGGGCAAAATAGCGGGAAGTTTTTAAGTTCTGTATCTTCCCGCATTTTCAGCCGGGTTTTGTTCTTGCAAACGGGACATAAGATAAATTCTGTTTTAATCGTATCTATGGTATCCATTTCAGTCACAATATGATAATTCTTTTTGCAAAAATTCCTTTATGTATGGATTATTTTCCTCACTCAATGTAAGTTGAAAAGACATATAACGACACTTCTGATACTGTTCACCATCCAACACAAAGGTATACCCCATTACACATTTCGGATTACAGTCATCTGGATTGATAAGCCGTTTGCAGACAGATGCTTTTTTGATTTCTCTTTTTACTTTTTCGGGCAATGTATCAAGAAAGCTCTGATACCCTTGTATATGTTCGGGATAGATGCGAAGTTTCATCCCCGATTTTCGGGGCACAAATGTTGCCAAAGTTCTTTTACAACTATTTAGCACATAGGAAACAACGAATCCACTTTTGGCAGTTTTAATATCACATTTACATCCGTGTCCCATCAAGCATTGGTTTAACTCGTTGACAAAATCTTGAAAGCGTGCGTCAACCGTTTCAAGAAATAAGGCAAAATTCTCGTTCATAGCAACCTCGTTTATTTCTTCTTTTTGGTTATGGGAATCCATACCTCATATTCTGCATTTTTGGGATCTGGATTCAAATAAACTTCAATATCAGGCGCATTGGCATATTCATATCCAGAAGTCGGCAGCCACTCTGTAACGATACGCTGCTCTAATTCTTGAATACTTTGATTAGCACCTGCACCACGAAAAATCGCCCAAGTTGCCGCAGGGATTATGTATTCTTCAAACTCTGCTACATCTTGTGTGCTTGAAACTGCAATAAAATATTTCCATTGTTCTTTATCATTACAGGCGCTCACGCCCAAAAGTCCCATTGGCGGCGCATCCATCATCCCAGCCAGTTTTTGAATTGTTCCGGTGATAGCGGCATTTTGCCACATTTGGGGAACAACCGTAAAGTTTTTATCAATTTCCTTGTCGAGGGGATGAGATATACCTATGATACGAAAGGCGTCTTTTGTTTCAATTCGATAATTCATTTCTTCTACTCCTTTTACCGTGATCTTAAAAGCAATCGGTGGAAAGGATTTTACAGACACGCCTTCACATTTTACTGCGGACGGTGCAACTCCGTGAATACTTTGAAATGCTCTGTTAAAAGCTGTAGGTGAATCGTATCCATACTCACCTGCAACATCAATAATTTTTTCACCACTTTGTAAATCTACGGCAGCTAATGACATTTTTCTTCTTCGGATATATTCCGATAGAGAAACACCTGCCATATAGGTAAACATCCTCTGAAAATGATACGATGAACAACAAGCAATACGCCCAAGTTCCTCATAATCAATTTTGTCAGTCAAATGTTCTTCTATGTAGTTAATTGCTTTGTTTAGTCTGTCAATCCATTCCATATTTTGATACTCCTTCATAAATATTATAGTTTGATCTCGTTGTTATGTCCTCTCAATCTCTGCACAAAAAAGAGAGGTTATTCATTTGAGTGAAAATCAATATTTGCTTTCCTTGCTTGACTACAAAGATCACGCACTTGCAAAATATACTCTTTCCCGTTCTTGATGAAATGTGTGCCACATTGTCTAAACTCAAAAGATACATTAGCAGAAACGCATTGCTCTCGCACATCAAGCACCCAGTCATAATATAATGGTCTGGCTTCTCTGTCTGATTCACCGCCCACAACAACAAGCTCAACTCCACCGAGATAGTTTTCAAGATTGATCGGTGAAATCATAGGTTGGCAAATAATGTTTTTGTGTTTGATAGGCAAATTGTTAAAGATAGACAATCTTTCGTCTGCGCGTATTTGATTTTCCACGGTGCAACCTACGGTGACATTATCATATCCGTCGCCCCAATCTTCGGGTACACAATCCATAAAACGATCAATGCGCTTTGTTAAAAAGAGAAATTGTAAATCGGAACGCTCTTTCATCATTCTCCAACATTCCGAACGCCATTTATCCGCATCGGGTAGCAGAAAGTCCGATGAAAAACATAAATATACCGTATGTGCAGACTTTATTTTGTACTCCCCTTTTTTGTTTTTTGCAATAGGAGCGTCAAACCCGTCAAGACGCACTATTTCGTTTGTGTTTACGCCACGCTTTGTATCTCCCTTGTGAATGTAACAGTATTTACACCCCTCACTATATTTGTGGCAGCCTCGCCACGGATTCCACATTGCCATATAAATTTATTCCCTCGTTTTCTGTTGTATTTGTTTGTTGATTTTCAATCTGTTATCAGTAGGTTTTTTAGAGTTCTTGGGGATCAACCACACACGGCTCAAACGAACCACGCCGTCAATGCGGTTTTCTTCGCAAAGTTTCTGTATGCGCCGTTCGGAAATCTCCCACAGCTTCGCCGCTTCTTGTACTGTCATATACTCAAACATAGGTTATCCCTCCACAAAGTGATAGCATTCTATATTATATACGGTCAGCCGAATAATATCAAGGAACATTCTGTGAATTTTTTGAATTATTTTGGCTAATCATAGGAACTGTGTAAGCATATCCAAAATCGAAGATGAACTGTAAAATGTATAAGGGTGAATTGAAATGGCAAAAAGACCAGTACCACTTTATGACTTCGCTGCTTTCGGGCAAGCCATAAAAGCGGCACGGATGGAGAGAAAGGAATCCCGCAAAGATGTTTGCGACGCAATGAACTTATCTCCGCGCTACCTTGCGAATATCGAAAACAAGGGACAGCAGCCGAGCCTGCAAATCTTCTATGAGCTTGTTACCCGTTATTCCATATCGGTAGATCAGTTTTTCTTTCCGAACAAAGACGCTGAAAAGAATACACAGCGGCGTCAGCTTGATACCCTGCTTGACGGTATGAGCAATGACGGATTGGAAATTGTCACCGCAACGGCACAGAAAGTTGTGGAAGTCGAGAAAAAACACGAAGCAGCAGCGGAGTGATCCGCTGTTGTTTTGTTTTCGTATACGCTGCATGAGCATACTGCTCCTGCGGCTTTTTTTGTGTCTGTTTGGCAGTTTCGGGGTTATTCACCGTAGTAGTAGTGAGGGACGAAAGATACCGTAGCAAGCATAGAGAGTGTAGCCACACTCCCGAAAAACGCTCCCGCCCGTCCTGCTGGATGGCGGTGCGTCTGCTTGTTGGGATAGTCCCAAACCCTTATACGAAAGGACGGTGAATGAATGGCAAACAGAGTGCGGAACATTGTGCTGCGCGTCCCGGTGACGGCGCAGGAACGGGAAATGATTGAGCTGAAAATGCAGCAGATGGGGACGCGCTGCTTCTCAACCTATGCCCGGAAAATGCTGATTGACGGCTATGTTATCAAGATTGATTACAGCGATATAAAGGCTATGACTGCCGAGCTACAAAAGATCGGCACGAACATTAACCAAATTGCAAAGCGCGTCAATGCTTCCGGGGAAATCTATGCGCAGGACATTGAGGACATCAAGGGGGTGCTAAATGAGATATGGCTATCACAAAGATACATCCTATCAAAAGCACCCTAAAGAAAGCTCTGGACTACATCACCAATCCAGCAAAGACAGACGAAAAGCTGCTGGTATCCTCCTATGGATGCGGAATCGAAACAGCAGACATAGAATTTGAGAAAACCCGACAATGGGCAATGAACAAGGGCAACAACCTTGCTCACCATCTGATACAGGCCTTTGAGCCGGGAGAAGTGGACTATGAAAAAGCCCATGCCATCGGCAAGCAGCTTGCCGATGAAATACTTGGGGGCAAGTATGAGTATGTCATATCCACCCACATAGATAAGGGTCATGTGCATAACCACATTATTTTCTGCGCCGTGGATTTTGCCGAGCATAAGAAGTATATCTCCAATCGGAAAAGCTACGGCTTTATCCGCAGGACGAGTGACAGACTGTGCAAGGAAAACGGGCTGTCCGTTGTGATCCCCGGCGCGGATCGGGGCAAGCACTATGCAGAATGGGATGCCCAGCGCAAGGGAACAAGCTATAAAGCAAAGCTGAAAATCGCCATTGATAAGCTCATACCCGTGTCTGCCGATCTGGACGATCTGCTGCGCCGTCTGGAAGCAGAGGGCTACGAGATCAAGCGCGGCAAATATATCTCTTTCCGCGCTTCCGGACAGGAACGCTTCACCCGCTGCAAGACGCTGGGTGAAGCCTACACAGAGGAAGCCATAGCCGAGCGCATCAAGGGCAAGGTCATTACCAAAGAGCCAAAGCCGGAACGCAAAGGCGTGTCGCTGCTGATTGACATTGAGAACTGCATCAAAGCCCAGCAGTCGGCGGGCTATGAGCGTTGGGCAAAGATTGAAAATCTGAAACGCGCTGCCCGTACAATGGTATTCCTCGAACAGAACGGCATAGCCAGGTATACAGACTTGGAGCAGAAAATAGCTGCCCTGCAGGGCGAGAATGAGCAGACTGCGGCGACGCTCAAAAATGTGGAACGCCGCTTGTCCGATATGGCATTGCTCATTAAGAACATCACCACCTACAAGGAGCTAAAGCCGCTGTATGACGAATACAAGAAATCCCGTGACAAAGAAAAATATCTACGCGGGCATGAAAGTGAAATCATCCTATTTGAAGCTGCTGCAAAGGCTTTGAAAGCATCCGGCGTGTCCGGCAAGCTCCCCGATCCGGCAAAGCTCAAAGCCGAATACAAACGCCTTACCGCTGAAAAGGACGCGCTGTATACCGAGTATGGCAAGCTCAAAAAGCAGCTCCGGGAGTATGATGCCGTTAAGCAGAATATCGACAGCATTTTGCACCCTGCCCGTGGGCGCGAACAGGAAAAAGCGTTATAGTTTCGCCGACAGTCACACATTATTTACAAATAATTTGATGTGTGATTGTCGTTACCATCTTGACAATGACACATTATTTCTCTACAATATAATGTGTGGTAGTCGAAAGTGAGGTGGCAACTATGACCGACAAAGAAAAAATCAAAGAACTATTGGAAGCGTCGCCGGACGGAACAATTACCGCAGAACAGGTGACAGCTGCAGGGCTGCACCGCAGCATTTTACAGGAGCTTGTAGAGAACGGGGAGCTTTATCGTTTCGGGCGCGGCCTGTATGTACGCAGCAACACATGGGAAGATGATTTTTACCTGTTGCAGCGCAAGTACGGGCGTGGGATATACTCACACGATACTGCGCTGTATCTGCTGGGCTATTCTGACCGCACCCCAGCGCAATACACCATGACATTTCCCAAAGGCTACAATTCGCCGTCGCTGAAACAGGAAAGTATCAATATCAAGCGAGTTGTGCCGGAGAACTATTCTTTTGGTGTAGTTGAACTGCAATCCCCCTGCGGCAATCCGATCCGTGTCTATAATCTTGAAAGGACGCTGTGTGACATTCTGCGCGGCAGCGGCAGCGATATTCAGATCGTAGGCGCGGCAATGAAAAAGTACGCGACTTCCAAAGAAAAAGACATACACAAACTGATGCAGTATGCGGATCAGCTTCGCGTGAAGCCCAAAGTGCTGCGCTATATGGAGGTGTTATTATGATTACAAAGAATCCGATGCAGCTCAAAGCCTTTATCAAAAAGAAAGCTGCGGAAAAGAATATCTCTGCCCAGCTCGTCATGCAGAACTATATGCTGGAAAGACTACTGGAACGAATTTCGCTATCAAAGTACAAGCACAATTTCATTCTCAAAGGCGGTTTCCTTATTTCTGCAATCGTCGGTCTGGACACAAGGGCGACAATGGATTTAGATACCACAATCAAAGGCTTTACGCTGACGCATGAATCTATCCGTGAGATCTTCGGGGAAATCTGCGCCGTGGAAATTGCCGACGATGTGAAGTTTGGGCTGGTGGACATTTCGGACATCCGCGAGGGTGACGATTATCCGGGCATCCGTGTTGCGCTGAAAGCGAACTACCCGCCGATCAGCGTACCCTTGACCGTTGATGTGACTACCGGGGATGTTATCACACCGAGGGAGATTGAATATACCTTTTCTCTGCTGTTCGATGACCGCACAATCAGCATCCTCGCCTATAACCTTGAAACGGTGTTAGCAGAGAAGATCGAAACGGTGCTGTCCCGCAGCATTGCCAATACCCGTCCGAGAGATTTTTACGACATACATATTCTGTACGCTCTGCGCGGCGCAGAGTGCAATGCAAAGACGCTGCTGCAAGCTCTGGAACGGACTGCGGACAAGCGCGGAAGCCGCAAAGTGCTGGAAATCTACCCGGATATTATCGCGGAGATCCGCGCAAGCGAACAGCTCCGGGGCTTCTGGAAAAAGTATCAGCGTGATTTTGACTATGCAAAGGATATTTCCTTTGACGATGCCTGTGATACTGTCCAGCGCATTATGGACAGCATCACGGAGTAAACAGAAAGTGAGGTCTGGATATGGGTGTGATTCTGTTTGGTATCTATATCGTGTTAAGCATTGTGCTTACCGTAATTGGCGTATTTATCGGCAATATCATTTTCTTTGACAGCATATTGCTTGCTGCCCTGTCCGGGCTGCTCTGTCATACGCTGTGGACAGTACACCCGGCGTTCTGTCTGCTGATTGGCATTGCCGTGTTCCTGCTGCTGTTTTGGTTGCAAAATACGGGCGTCGGCTTCTGGACTATCGGCGGTATGATGTCCCTTTTATGGTCGGCATCCTTTGGTGTGCTGGCATACTTTATATCGGAGCATGATCCGATATGGGGCTGGGTGGTGTTCGGTCTGGCTGCTGTAATTATGGGCAGTCTGCATTTCAAGGCGCGGGATAGCTATGTATAACGCCTGCCTGTCACTGTTTAGAGTGTCATTTTGCAGCTTGTAGCAAGGTTTCCCGGTGCAGGAAATGGCTTGCCCGTATGTGTTCCTTGCTTGGGAGAAATATCAAAGTTAAAAGCGTGACAAGAGCATAAAAACGATTTGCAACCGTCAGTTGCGTAATTGCCTATTCGCATACATAGTGTTCTACTCTTATTTTTTGTATGATATAGGTGAAAGGAGGAAATATGGAACTGTCAGAAAAATTATATTCACTTCGTAAAAAAAGTGGTCTTTCGCAAGAGCAACTCGCAGAACAATTAGGAGTATCTCGACAAGCAATATCTAAATGGGAATCGGGTCAATCCGTTCCAGAAAGCGAAAAACTCATTGCTATTAGTAATTTTTTTTAATGTTTCATTAGACTACTTAATGAAACAAGATAGCCAACAGCAGAGTGATTCTACAAACAAGCAGGGCAATAGTCCCGTTACATCTTTTGAGCGTACACAATGGTTGTTGGGGCTTATTAGTTCGGTCGGCGGTGTTATTTGCTTAATAATGTGGGGAGTATTGTCGGTGTTCAATCCAGTTGCTTCAAATCAAATAAGCGAGGCATCAATGATTAGCATAGATGGAAACGGCATTTTTCTCGTTCTCTGCATTGTTGCTATAATTTTAGGTGCGGTTCTGCTCTTGAAGAGCGCAAAGAAAAAATGAAATGGAGGTATCAGTATGAAAACCTTATCTAAACTGTTTGGTTTGCTCGCAGTTCTGCTTTCGGATATTATGTGCGCTGTTGTTGCATATAACTACTGCGATATTCTATGGGGTACAAAATACGCTGGATATAGCGCACCAGCAAGTACAGCGTTTACATTAGCTATTCCATACATCGTAGGAATTATAGCTTGCGTTGTATTAGCTCTCACTTTTAACAAAAAAGCCAAGAAACAATCTTAAATACAATAATAACGGGGGATCAGTAGTCTACAAACTACCGATCCCCCGTCGGTTTTAACTTAGTGCTTTTTTGTGATTAAACTCATAATGTTAATTGCAACCAATGGAATTAAATAGTATACTGCATTGATTAGTTCCACATATACGGGAGAACTGTATTCATCCCGTTGCCCGTGCAGATACATTTTCACTCCGACATGAACTACCATTGCAACGACAAGCAGAATATTCAGCAAAGTAAGCACTTTTTTCTTCTCCATCATTCAATTTCTCCACTATTAGGATTCATGTTGATAGGCACAATAAAGACTGCAGGACCTTCTGTTGTATTAACGATGTCAGTTGCAGCTTCAATATTACGGGTATTGGCAGTCATCGTCACAGAAACAAAGGAGCCGTTGCTTACATATCCAATCGGCGTTGTATTGCCTATTGCTCTGCCTGTCTGATAGCCAGACTTGGATTTAATGCTTGCCATGAGAGAAGTAGGAGTATTAGGTGTACCCGCACTTAATGTAGTGGACGATACGGCGTTCCAAATCTTAACAGCAAAGGAAGAACAGTTGTTCAGAGCCGTCCAAGTATCGTTGTTGGAAATCAAAGTGTTGATGGTATCAATATTTGCCTGCGTTACATTCATAGACAAAGATACACGATTGGAATATGCGTTCTGATTGTTCACGAAGTAAGATTCAAGGTTATACCAGATTCCTACATGGTCAGATTTATTTCCCCAAGTGCCAATGGTGATCTCATGTCCTGCGCCAACACTTAAGCCCCCAACCGTAATCGAAGATGAACTTGTGTTTTTGAACGAAATGAACGCATGACCAGATGTATTCCAGGACGAACTGCCCCCATCATTAGAAGAAAAAATTGTGAGCGTGCCGACTATAGCCGCAGATCAATTTCTGTACGGACTATGCGCAAACCCTGTTAATCTTTAATCGCTTCCTCCAAAATTGGAAGCCGTCAGAAAATCGTCTTTGCACAAGACCGTACCCGGTATGAAACAAGAGAATCATCATCCTAACCTCCAATCTGAAAAGTCAAAGTATAGAACTTTGCACATACAGTATACCATATACGTTCTGACAATTCAATATACATAGCCAAATGTTTACAAATAGTTCATCTAATATGTTCCGTCAGTTCCTATTCAAAGAAAAAAAGCGGGGCGCAGCAGCCGGAAGATGGCCACCGCGTCCCGCGTTATTGTTACTCTGCGTCGGAGAGCGTCATATTAAACTTCGCTTCCTCAAATGCTGCATCGGTCATGTTGTGCAGCTTATGGATCGTCTGCTCGGCAAGCTGGCGCATATCCTCGTCCATGTCCTGCAGGGCGTCGGAGATCCCGGCAAGCGTCCTGCGCCTGTCGGTATTGTGGTACATACAGATCAGATTTTCTTCCTCTACGGTAAATACAATACGGCTCATACTCATACCTCCAAATCGTTGTTCTTCTTTGCCGCTGCCTTTTTCGGTGCAGCGGCTTTTTCCTGCCCGTCTTTGAGCTGGCTGCGCACGGATCGGCGCGGTTGGCGTAGGGATAGACTGCGGTTTTCGTCCTTGCTTACCAGCGCATAGATACCGCGCTTGTCTTTCATGCCGGATAGGTACAGGGATTTATAGGGCAGCATGGCTTGCAAGCGTTCCTGCTCCTTGCTGGATGCCAGGAACAAAAACGCCTGCGATACCTCCACCATGAAATGCGTCTTGTTGGGGCTGTTGGGCGCAGGCAGCTTTTGAAAAGCGTCCGCGATCCGCTGGGCTTCGTCCATAACCTTTCTGTCGGACAGCTCCGCAACATGGCTGCGGACATCCCCCGGCGCAAGCTGCTCCCGCGCCTGCCTTTCGCTGCGCAAAAGGTCTTGCAGCGCGTCCGGGTCATTTGGCAGGGCTTCAAACCGTTCAAACTTCCCGAAATCCTTGTCCGGCTGGGCGTCGAATCGGTAATTGGCGGGCTGGTGTCGTGTGCCGTCCTCATAGATCAGAGCGTGGGTATCAGCGGGCAGGGCTTCCCGAAATACCTTTTGCGCCTGTTCCCGGTAGTCCAGCTCATAGACATTGCCCATAATTTTGCCGTTTTCAATGCCCGTTATCGCAACGGCATAGGCAAGCACTTTGTCGGTGGTCTGCTCGGCATAGAAGCGGAAAGTGTTGTACTCCCGCGTATCTTTGAGAAATACATCCCGTTCCCGTAAGCAATGCGTCCCGGCTGGGCGGGACAGCCAGAGAAATGCTTTATCCTCCGGGCTGCTGCTTTGCGCCGCCCGTGTCAGAATCCTTTTGTCAATATCAAAATCATTCCGATAGTACACCGTGTTGTGCCGCATAATCTGTTGCAGCGTATCTATCACATCCACATTTTCAAACTTTTTCATTGGCTCACTCCATTTCTAAATCCTTTTTGACGCTGCGCTTTTTCTCCTTGTCCTGCTTCTGCGTCTTTGCCGCCTGCTGCTGGTCAGCTTTGAGCTGGGCGCGGATAGAGGGCTTTTTGCCGTTCCCGCCGCGCTGGGGTGTCCTGCCGTCCTCAGCTTTGACTGCTGCGGCAAGGGCAGACAGAGAAACAAGCTCACCGCGCTTTGCCTTTTCTTCCAGCTCGTCAACAGACGGGGTGTTGTTGATCTGCCGGTCGATCATGTTGTAATTCTGCTCGGTGGACATTTCTGCGGCTTTCAGATAGTTTTCCGGCTGCTCCACAGCGACGGCAAACGCCTGTGTGCCGTTGCCCATGATGTGATACTTGCCGTCCTCGGAAGTGTGGTGAATCCCGTACCCGGCTTCCCGCATCTGCTCCACACTCATAGAAGTCAAGTGGAAGCTGCCACGGGGCGTTGTGATCTGCTCCCCGGTCAGAAGATTGTCGGGGGTAGGTGCTGCCTGCTGGTGCTGGGCTTTTCGCTGCAAGTCAATGGGCTTTTCCCCGGTGATCGGCTGAATACAGGAAACATAGCCTGCGGCGTAGTAGGCATTGTTGTTAAGCTGCCGCTGCCATGCGCCCGCGCTGGGTGCCCACTTAAAGCCGTTTGCTTTCAGCTCGGCACGGGCTGCATCGTCGGGCTTCTCGTCAAAGAAGATTTGCAGTCGGTTGTCGGTCTTGTTGGCTTCCACGCGCCCGCCGTCAAACTCCCAACCCACAAAGGACTTTTCCTCATGCTGCTTTAGCTGCTCAATGCGTCCCCGGATGCGCCGGATCTCCGCGTTGTTGTTGGACAGCTCAAAGCTCTGGAAAGGCTTGTTTTTCTCCAAATGCCAGCTCTGCGCCATGCCTTCCTGTAATTTCTTGATCTGTTCCGGCTTTAGGAGCGTACAGCCCTCCAGCGTACCGTGCTTGCGGTAATAGGCATTTACGCCTTTCATGGTTTCCTGCGCTGCTTCCAGCTTCGCCAGCTTTGCTTCCAGCTTGGCGACAGCCTGCGGATCGTCCGCGCTGATACCGCCCAAGCCTGTGCTGCGGATTTTATCAAGAATCCCCTGCACATCCTGCCAGTCCTCCATATTGCGGTCGCGGGCTGCGTTCTGCTTTTCCTTTTTACGGACAGGGAAATTGCTGCCGCCAGCGATAAGGATAGAGGGTACACGGGCTTCAATGGCATAGCTGTTGTTCATATTCTCCGCAAGGCGTCGTGCGTAGGTGTCAAGGAGCAGGTCGATTCTCTCATGGTGCATGGGATCGACGCGGCTTTTCTGATTCTGCGCAAGCTCGGCGGCTTCGTCTACCATCTGCCTGTATGCGGCGGTTGCGCTGCCCGGTGTATAGTCCCGGAAACTGTTTGCGTCATTGGCGCGTCTGGCTGCTCCCTCGTTGATCGGATAATACTTGACGGCGGGGGCTTCCGTCTGCGCCGTGGTGGATTCTTCGGGTACGGCTGCTTCCGGCTGCTCCGGCGTGTCGATGGGCTGCTCCCTCGGCTCGTAGCCGTTGGCGGCGTATTCCTCAACCGTCATGCCCGCTGCGGCGGCTTCCTGCGCGATTTCTTCCCGCACATGGTCTTTGTAGGCTTCCATTTCTGCGGCTTCCTGTGAGAAGTCGGCAAGCTGGGGCGGGTCGGGCAAATCATAGTCGCCCGCATTGAGCTTTTCCCGGCAAGCGTCCACATGGGACAGCACAGCATTGAAATAGGCTGTCTGCTCCGGTGTCAGCTCCGCGCCGGATTCCAGCATATCCGCTGCGGTGCGTTCCTGCTCATAGAGATTGCAATGCAGACGCATATACGGCACGAACTCGGAGAGGATCATTTCGCGCTCTGCCTGTTCCTGCGCCCACGCTTCCGCGCCCTCATTACGGATCACGCTGTTTTTGTAGCTTTCATCCTGCGAATAGTATTCGTGGTGTGCTTGGATATGG
>Ga0129315_1000972_pt1 | contig 14600 bp, 17 predicted proteins | sample Cm827metagenome_FD_94432 | JGI IMG/M metagenome (GOLD analysis project Ga0129315, IMG submission 94432) | Eastern black-and-white colobus group fecal microbial communities from Wisconsin, USA - Cm827 metagenome | ecosystem: Host-associated > Mammals > Digestive system > Large intestine > Fecal...
CTTAATAGGGCGACCGCCTGCATTTTTCTTTGCAGGGGTTGTTTTCTTTTGGGGTTCAGATGTCTTTTTTTCGGCAGGTGCAGTTATTTTTTCATTTACTACCGCTTCTGCATCCGCTTTTGATGGTGCAGGCTGTGAAAAGAAGCCTGCCGCAAAATCGACATCTTTAGGTAATTTCTTTCCTGCCATTGTTTTTCCTTTCTTAGAGTTAAGTAATGGTTTAATAGGGGTTTTATACCATTATAAAACCATTACAAAACTAATTTTTATAATGATTTTTCAAAATCTTTTACAAATTCCATGTAATCAACGACCGCAGAACATGAAGCATCCCAATCAATTAAAGGCTCTTGTTGGCTCTGTGCTTCTCTGACTTTTACGGTTTCTCTGATTTTGTTTGTAAATACTTTACTATTCATGTTTACAGCCATTTTTTCAAGCCCAGAAAGTACCGCATTATTCAAATTTGCTCTTGAATTGTATTTGATAAGTAAAATACCTGCGATTTCAAGCTCTTTATTTGAGTGCTTGCGTACACTTTGAATAGTATTATTGAGCTGGTCTAAGCCGACCATCGCAAGATAGCTACATTCCGTTGGAATGATGATTTTTGTACTTGCTGTAAGGCTCATAATGTTAAGTAGTCCGAGTGATGGCGGTGTATCAATGAGAATGATGTCATAGTCGGCATCTTCGATACACTCCTTTAACAAATATTCTCGTCCGAGCTGATTAAATTCGGTATCAGCATAAGCGAGAAGCAATGAACCAACCAAAACATCATAATAGGTTGATTTTGCAATACATTGTTGCAGGGTGCTTTCTTTTTTTAGGAGCGTATAAAGATTATGCTCCTGCCATTCCATCAAATTTATTCCAGATACCGTTGTTAAGTTGCATTGAGGGTCTGTATCAATGCACAAAACTCTTTTCCCTGCTTTTCCGAGGATTTCTCCCATCATTTGCACGGTTGTAGTCTTACCACAGCCACCTTTTGTAATGTTTACAGAAATAATTTGCAAAATTTTTTTCTCCTCTCTCAAATAGGTTTTGTAATGGTTTAATACCCCTTTAAAAGGGGTTTAAAAACGGTTTAATAGGGGTTTAATACCCCTTTAATACCATTATTATACCACTTTTGGCAGGAAAATCAATATCGAAAATTGTGAAATTATAACTTTTGAGTGTGAAAAATCTCTTGATTTTAAAAAAGAAAAGATATACAATATGTGAAAAGGATTTAGACACGAAAAAACCGCATCCATTTGGCGATGGATACGGTTTATGATTTCGTTTTAAGTCTCAAGAGAACTGCAATTCTCTTGAATATGCTGTTGTACGTTCCTCTCACAGACACTTACAACATATCTAGCTATGCTCTTATTATAAGGGTTTTATTAGTGTATGTCAATCGCAACATCTAGTAAAATCAAGGGTTTTAGGCTCAATATGGACGATTTTGCCCTAGGGAAGTTTGGATATGTATGTGGTGCAGGAGCATCTATACATATCTTTTTTATTGCCCTAATTCCATATTGAGAGAGTGGAAATGCCCTTGATAGGCTCTTTAAATACTATGGTGGTGTGGCTAAGCCTAAGCAATGAATTAGCCCGTAGGACAAGCAATTCCCCTTGTTATGATACTTGTTCTCCGTCAAGGAGCTGACAGCACTCCTAAAAATGCTATGCGGAGGGATAAGCAAGGCGAAAGCCGACAATTTGAACCTATGTCATGGGTTGCTCGTGTCTTAGTGGTTCATCTTATGCAACAAGGGTTAAAGCGAAGAACCGAGACTATACGGTCTAGTTATGGCTTTTTAGCAGGCAGTCCAGACACGTTCTAGGACTGCTTTTTGCTCTGCTTCCCTCAACTGCCAGTCTAGTTTAGGCTTCGCCCCTACAAAGTCAAGCGTTTTGATAAAAAAATTACATTTGGCAGGGCAAAAATGCTAGAAATATGATATGTTGGATTTATCAAATAGTAGGAGAGTAGTAGTTATGTATAATAAAGATGTAAATGCTATATTTGATGTAGGTTGTTTCAAAACTATTGTGATGGGGGCTATGGTCGCTTCGATGGAACGGGCAGGCATCCGAAAAAGTAAGATGGTAGAGGTTATGTATCATTCAATGGAAGTGTTGGATGAACTGAACGCAGAAGAATTAGAAAAAATATATAGTGATTATTTGGGCACTTTATAATAAAAATAGGTTTTGTAATGGTTTAATAATGGTAAAAAACCCCTATAAAACTATTATAAAACCTATGAAATGGAAAAGGAGCTATGAAACATAGCCCCTCTTTTTATTTGTAACAGTTTAATTTCTGTACTTCACAGTATTTACCTTTGAAATATATAATCGCATTGCCTTTGTCTGGTAAATCTCCAAAATATTCTGGTGGGTATACTTTTTCGTTTGTTTCTTGACAGCTTCTTCCAGAACTGTTTTTTTCGGACATTGTTTCGGATGTACTGACTTTCAATACTTTTTTATATCCGAACATATCGCTGTAAGTTTTGGAAGATGTCGGGTCGTTACTTCCCAAAATAATCTGGTAGTTACAGTTTCCAATGATGGAGCGTGCTCCGTCGTTTTTGTATCTGTATTCTAATTGAGCCATATTCTGCTGTATTATCATTAAAATTACGCTCTTGGAACGTAAAGTAGATAAGTTTGCATTTATAAGCTTGTATGAGAATGTAAGCTGTGGGAACTCGTCCAATAGCATCAAGATAGGGCGGTTTTTAACTCCTGTGGAGCTGTCAGCTCGTCTTGTAAAGGCGGTCGAAAAGCTCTGTATTATAAGTGTGAAAAGGGGAGCGTATGCGTCTAAATGCTCTTGGCTAATCTGTAAATATACATCATAACCTTTTTCAAGATGTTCACTTGATATACATTTCCCGTTTCTGCTTAGAAGCTCGTCCAAAATAGGGTTGGAAAAGTGTACAAGGGCGGTAGTGAGTGCATCATACGCACTACTGACATTCTTTTCACTATTTCCATAAAAACTCTCTAAAAGCTCTTTGGCAGGGATGCAATCGCTTTCCATTGCCTTTTTTACCCATTCAAAAACATTGCCCTGCAAAATACCATGTATAATGTCAGGGAAACTTGTTTCTGGGTTTTCTGCCAACATAAGATGTGTGATACCTTGGAACATCTTTCTTGCACGGGATGTAAAGTAATTACCATCCGAACCGCCATCATCGGGAATGAGGACGGTTGCAACGCTTTCAAAGTATAATTTACGGTCAGTTATATCCATATTTTCAACGCCTGCAAGAGGGTCAAAATGATAGCTTTCTTTGAGGGCGTTAGGATTATCGGGGCAAAATCTGACGATTTTTCTCTTGCTATGCTTCTTTACATAGTTGTAAATGTCGCCTTTTATATCGACAGCAAGCACAGACCCCTTGAAACACATCGCATTTATAATAGCGATACCGCTTGTTTTACCACTTCCAGGTGGTCCGAATACGGATATATTACATTCTGAATTGGATGGGAGAGTAATAAGCCTTTTTCCATCCATCCCGAATATAAGCCCCTGCGTTTCTTTCCATGATTGCATTGGAAATTTAGGGGTATCGGTATCTAACTTGTGTGGTTCGGCATCTTGGAAATATTGGACTAATTCGTGATAGCTTCGTCTGTATGTTCCGTTATCTCCGCTGTAATTTCTTCCCGTTTTTAAGTAATACAATTTCTCTCTTGTGATGTAAAAAACGATGAAGAACCACAACGCAAAAAGCCCCACGGGAACTATTATCATATTCAATTTATATAATGGACTTCTTTGTGTAACATCCATCATATTACAGAACCAAATAAATATATAATCTTTTGCAAGGTATAATACCAATGCAAAAATAATAAATTGGATGATGCAATAATATTTAATTGCACCCCATAAACCATGTTTTTTTATCATACTTCTACCTCTACTGTTTTTGATTTATCGGTGTTACCCCATCCAGAAGAACCCCATCCAGAACTTGCACCCCATCCCTGCTCTTTTTCTGCTTTGATGGTTTGAGGTTTGCTTTCAAGTTCGTGTACCTTTTCTTGAGATTTTTGAAGCTCCTGCTGAACGGAGCGAAGTTGCTCTTGCAACCTCTGGTTTTCTTGTGACTTCATATCAAGATTTTCCTGCAAAGTTGTAATCTGCGTATTTTTATCTGATATGATTTGCTGTGCGGTAGCTCTTAATTTTTCTTTCTCCTGCTCTACGGTATGGAGCTTTTCTCGGAGTGCTGAATTTTCTTTATCAGCTGTAATATCTACCGCTTTTGAATGAGCAATTTCTACATCCTTTTGTATTATCTGGGATTGTAGGTGTTGCACCGTTTCTTGAAGCTGTGAAACGGTAGTTGTTTGGTGTTCTACGGTTTGACTTAATTCGACATTTTTCGACAAGATATTTGCAAGCTCGTCCACCGTAATAGAATGGTCGATAGTGACACCCGTTTTTTCTGTGATTTCTTTTAACTGTTTCACAGATAAGCCGATGGTTTTACCGCCATCGCTTTTTTTAGAATATACGGTTGCATGGATGCCCTTTTCATCAAGTCTTTTTTGTAGTGCAGGATGGAACTCTCGGAGCGTGGCTCTTTTGGTTAAATCATCCGCACATAATTTATATTGAAAATTGTCGTGTTTTGTGTCTGGTACAGCAGGCACATACATAACATGAAGATGGTCTTTACTGATTAGAGTTCCATCGGGAGCAAAGACTTTTTCATCAACGTGTACCTCTGCAACAAAAACACATTTTTTTCCCATCGGTAGCCCCTCGCAAATATGCTCGAAACTTTCACGGAAAAATGCTTCTTTTTGTTCGGGCGGACAATCCGCAGGACATTGAACAACAACTTCCACCGCATGAACTAAATTTTTGCGGTTATATTTGAAGCATTCTTTTTCAATATCTTTTCTATATTTGTTTATCTCTTTGCAGGTTTTCCCTCTATCAATCAAGCTGTAATTTTTTGATGTAAGTTCGGGTTGGATTGCATCATTTCCACCGCTGTTTCCATCTTCCAAATGTCGCATATTGTGACGGATAATCGGGAGCACCTGCGAAGCGTTCCATTTTGTTATCTCTGCTATAAAAATCACTCCTTTCTTATAGGGCTAGAAACGAAAAATATTCCGATTGCTTTTATAAAAAATCCCCTGCGGTTTGCATGGTATTTTTTATAATCAGCCATCAATACAAAGGTCGCTCCACGCTCCCAATGTATTTGTGTCTGATAGCAAAGTAATAAGGATTGGATCGGACGGAGCGAAGCTCCTCATCCAATCCTTATTACTTTGTAGCAATCTCCATATTTTTCGTTTCTGCCCTATTCAAATTAGGGAAAGCAAGTTTCCCACGCTCCCTTGCGGTCACTTAATTTGTTCTTATTGGGTGGAAAATTCTTTTCCCCCCAAGCGAAGCTATAACCCCCCTTTTTCGTTGCTGTCTGCATCGCATACCCAACTTATTCATTCAAAACACAGCAAGCTGTATTTTTCATTCATTTGTTGGATATGCTCTTTGCCACCAACGATTAGGGAGTTGCACTCCCTACGAATAAAAATTTCAGCCCTGCGGTCAGAAACTTTTATTCTACCCACGCTGTCATTTTTGCGTGGTATTGAACCACTTAAAAATGAAAAGGGGCAAGCCCCTTTCGATAGCAATTTATCCTACGGAAAAATTACTATCTATCCCCATTGGGGTTGTTGCCTGCCCGTTTGGTATTGAAATAATTAAGGGTACTGTCGGAGCAAATAATTGATAAAAATTCGTCCTTTTCAGAAGCGTTTTTCAAATCAAAAAATGAAATGATTTTCTTCTCAAAATCGCTCTGAATTTGGTCGGAATTTTCCATCATTTTATGGATTTTTTTGCGGTCACATCCGAACTCTGTTTTGATGGCTTTTTCAAACAATTTATCAAGCTCTTTCAGACGTTCGTTTTCTGCCTGCAAATCTCCAATCATTTCTGCAATATTTTTTGACATAATTTCTCCTTTTCTGTCGAAAAAATGGGTATAAAAATCCCGTGTTTTTAGTTTCATTTTTTAAGGGAAATTAAAAGAAATAGTAGATAAGATAATAGATAATCTGATATAATCAAGGTTGCGACACGATGAGTATACAGATTATCTGTTACTTATCCCGAAAGGCTGCAATTAAAATTGCGGCCTTTCTTACTTTTCTACCGCTTTACGGTAAAGCGTTCCCAATGTATAACCCAGATTGCGAAGCTCCGCACCGTAGTATTTTTTGTCGGTGTGGTTGGTGCTTGCCTGCACACAATATTCCATTGCTTCATATGTGCTTTGATATGGGTACAAAACAGACCAATTTTCTTCAATCATTTTTAATGCTTCTAAAGGTGTGTAATCGCCTTTTTCGATGATTGATTTAAGTTCATTCTTTTTAGCTTCAAGCTGGTCTTTCTGCTCATATAAAGATGCGGTAATAGACTTATTTCTATTTACTTCCATGAATGTTTCGGTTGTGATTTCTTTGCCCCAATCTCTAAGCAGATTTTCGGAACATTCGATGTCGAACAACATACTACCATAAATGGAGTAAATACAACGAAGCCAAGGCTCTGGGCGTTGTGGGTTATAATCTCCGCAATCGGCTGTCCATTCTTCTTTCCATGTTGCTTTTTCAAGTAAATCTTTCAAAAGCGGAAAAATAATTTCATTTTCCTGCACATGAAAACAATCACGGTATGCCATTAGCTCGATAATTCTCTCAAAACATTCTTCGGCGGATATTGTGCCGTTAAGATATGCTTTGATATTAAGCTCCAAGTCAATGTTTTCACACGCATAATTATTTTTTATGGTGTATGGTCGTGGAGCTTTGAGTTTATGCTTTTTCTTCGGAAAAAGCATACTAAGAATTTTCATAGGCAAATCTCCTTATTTTTGGTTGCTTTTGTTGGTTAATCGTCTGAACAATAAGCGTCCTTTTGCTTCTACTTTGCGGATAGCCTGCAAATCATCTTCTGTAACTTCTCCGTATGGAGAGTGACAGTTCATGTAATCGTTGTAATACTCACGAATTTCTTTTGACATATTTGCAAAATCAACATCGCCAGATAAAGCACAGTAGCCATTGTCCGTATGGTATACACTCACTTCATATCTGATACCGTAATATCTATCAGACAAAGAAATGTTTGTTTCAAATGGTGTTTTAATTGGTGTGAGGTCTGATGCACTCACGCAAATATCAAGCCATCTGATAAGGTCAATTGTGCGGAAAGTGTCTAATTTATAGTAGATGCTTTCGCACTCGATAAGCGTAGCCATTGCAGTATAAATTTCGGAATAACTGCAAAGTTTCTCCCAATTCTGGAAGATGGTTCTGCTTCTTTCCCCGAACTCACGAGTTCCAAGACAAAAATCATTGTCTACGGTCTTGAGAATGTCGTTAAGGCGGTGCAATTCTTCATCCTGCATATTATCTACAATCTGGATGTAGTCATATCTTAAAACACGACCCTTTTTTGTAGTAAAGTGAATGAAAATCTGCTCTAACGGTCTAACATCGCTGATAGGATAGTCTTTCAGAATACCGACACAACGGGAAAGCGTTGCTTTTAATTCTTCTGGAGTTATTTCTTCTCTATCCATGATACGAGAGAAAAGAAATTCTACTTCCTTTTTGAGCTGATGGTTAGTAGGCGTAAAATATGAAACGATTGCATCATTCATAAAATCGCTGATATTAGTACCACCGTTACCGCATACACCCTCTATAATTTCGTTTGTGAGAGCGTTCGGTTGGAAAATTTTTCGTGCTAACTTTTCCATTTTTTTATGCTCCTTTCATAGATTTTTTCGGATAGTCTTTGCCATCCTCTGATTATATTATACGCATTGTAAAAGTGAATGTCAACACTTTTGTACACTTTTGTACAAATTTGTACAAAAGCCCCGTAAACACGGTGTTTTTGGGGTAATGCTACTTTAATATAGACGATTATTCGACCGAATATTACAAAAAAATGCACGACCTATAATTATAATATGTCGGTTTTTGTCGCTACATGGAGAAAATTTTTATAATACCATTCCTAGCACCGCCACCCGTGGCGTTGGTCTGCCCGAACTCCACAGACCACAGCCCAAAAGCAGGACTGAAGCGGTCGGGATGAAAGAACCCCAAACCCCTTTAAAAAGGGGCTTTTTCTTTATCGCCATTTCACAGATATTCCCCTTTGCTGTAAATTATCCGTTTTCGGTAGTCTGGTTTGCTAATGTGCATCGTAACAGTTTCCTTTCTTGATGCAAGGGTAAAATGCACGCCCTACGGTCGCCCTTGCATCAATTCATCCCAACAGTTTCGGAAGATGCACGCAAACCCGAAAGATTACCGAGAAACTCAGAAACAATTTACAAATCGAAAGGAGAAAACAGCCTATGAAATATGCGATTACGAAAATTTAAAACGCTCCCCTCAGAGCAACCTCAAAATCTTGAAACAATTTACAAAAGCTCATTCGAGCTTCACATATCAGCAAAGGAGAATGAATATTATGACAAACGAACAGATTATTTTTCAGAACAGCTTACAACTTATGGATGATGGTATCATCGGAACAACGGGCAGATTTATAACCGTAGAAAATGAGCAGGGCGAAAAGATAGAAATGCAAGAGCCAGAGCCGATACATACTTACCAAGCGTGGAAGTGTCTGGGCTACCAAGTAAAAAGAGGACAGAAAGCAAAGGCTTCTTTCTTAATCTGGAAACACACAGTAAAAAAGGCGAAGCAGGAACAGGACGAGGACGAAGAAAAAATGTTTATGACAAAGGCGTTTTTCTTCACTTACGACCAAGTAGAGCCAATACAAGAAAAAGCGACTGTATAATATATAAGGAGCGATGGCACGCAATGAATACATACGAAAAATTAAAAAAGCAGATAGAAAAAGGCGGTTTTTCCTGCGTAGAGGATGCAATCGACCAAATACAGCACTCTTATAAAACGGGCTGTATTACGTTGGAGCAGAGAAACGAGCTTTTAAAAATAGCATAGGTACAATGTGAGCAGGGCAGGAAAGCCCTGCTTCTTTTCTGGGGAGCCGAGCCGAACCATCCCCAGACCCCTACCCTAATTCTTGGAAACCGAGAATTTATTGACTATGATTTTTGTATTCGTAAAATGTAGAGCAGGAAAGGGGGATTTGCTCATGGATGATAATTTAATGGTCGCAAAATGGAAAATAGCAGGCGTTCAAAGGATTTTGCAGGCATTACAGACAACACAGCTTGAAGATGCTGTAAATGAGGATGTTTGTTTTGTGCTTTCTAGCTGTCTGGGGGATGCTTTGGAGCTTTTGGACGGTATTTCTTAAATTTTTCTATGATGCATCAAAAATATTGACATGGATATAATAATCTTATATAATAAAAGTACGAAAAAACATACGATTTTTAGTACGGAAAGGAGCGTTTTATATGTTAGCTGTAAAGAGCATGGATGTTAGAGACAATTTTAAAAATTTGTGCGATAAGGTTTTTAATGGCGAAACATTGATTATATCAAGACCTAAAAATGAAAATGTTGTTATGCTTTCCGAGTATGAATATAACGAAATGATGAAAGCGAAAAGAAATGCCGATTATCTTGCTATGATAGATAAATCTATGGCAGAAGCCGAAGCAGGCGGATTTATTACAAAAACCATTGCAGAATTGGAGGCTTTCGAGTAAATGAATATTGTTTTTACGCCTACTGCATGGGAGCAATACACCGAATGGCAGAGGGGAGATAAAAAGATGGTAAAGCGTATCAATGAACTTATAAAGGATATTGACCGCAACGGGCTTTTAAATGGTATTGGCAAGCCCGAACCATTAAAACACCGTAAAGCGTGTAGCAGACGCATCACAGAAGAACACAGATTAGTCTACAATATGGATAGTAACCAGAATTTGATTATATATTCATGCAAATACCATTATGAAGAATAGCATCCTAACCGATGCTATTCTTTTTTTGAAAAGTTCGTATAATGTATAGATTATACGAACTAAAATTTCTTGTATTTTCGTTGTTTCTTGTTATAATGGCATTATAAACGAACTTTTTACGGAGAAAATACGAACTATGGCAAATAAAACAACGGTTGCACTCACTTTAGAGCAATACAAAGAAATTATAGAAACTATGCGTGTGGGCGGTGCAGGGTTCAGAAAAAATGATAGAATTGCAACGTGTTTAGTGTTAGAAGCTAATCTGGGGCTACGCATCGAGGATATATTAGGGCTGAAATTGTCGGATATTGTCAAAGACGGTTCTATTTACAGATTGGATATTACGGAGCAGAAAACAAAGAAAAAGCGTACTTTTATAGTACCGATAGAGATATATCAATTCATATTCATTTATTGCACCGAAAATAATATCGGGAAGAATGATATTATTTTCCCGATTACTGAAAGGGCGGTTCAGAAGCATCTGAAAACGGTTGTTGATTATCTTGGCTATGAGAATATAAGCACACATTCATTTAGAAAATTCTACGCATCTTCAATTTATGATGCCAATAATCACGATATAGAGCTTGTAAGGGAGTTATTACAGCACAGCTCCACAGCCACCACACGCAGATATATAAAACGGTCGTCAGCACAGTTAGAAGATGCAATTCAGAAACATATTGTACTCATGTAACAAGGAAAAAAGCGGTTATTCGTTTGGATCGGACGGAGCGAAGCTCCTCATCCAAACGAATAAACCGCTTTTCTCTTATTTTGTAAGTCGTTCGTACATTTTCATAAGTGCTTCAACACAATCAGTTTCGGATGTATCTTTTATAGAAAATCCGTATGCTTGCATTACAGCTTTATTATTTGCGTTATGTGCTTTTACTAATTGTTCAAATATGTGCATATTTTCTCCGTACATATCAGCGAGAGAATTTTCTGGATATAAAGCTCTTGCATCTAATATCCCTTGTGCAGTCGTTTCGATGAGCTTCTTTTGCTCATCGTTCACTTCTGGCCAAGGGAAGGTATTATATACAACGCTTACAGAATAGGTAAAATCTTCACGTAATCTTCCTGCTACGGTTCTCAACCAAGCATTATGTACATTTGATGATAATATACCAAATTCGTATAGCCCCGCATTTTTCATTACTTGAAGTTTATTATTAACCATAATATCGGGGGTCAAAAATCCAATTGGAACATATCTTCTTCGACCCGATGATGTTTGGGGTATTACTAAATAATTTTCAGTAGGCATATTTTCAAAATGAAACTTTGCAGGAAACTCTGCTAATTTTTTTGTTTGAGCACTATCGGAGCTTAGGCGGTATTCTTTTATCATTTCCAAGCGTTCTAATACTAAAGGCATTTTTAACAATTCCGCAGGTGGAATGCGATTGATAATTAAAAACCATCTTTCAATATTATTGATAAATTCTTTACTTCCCATATATTTATAAAAGTATGGTTCTGCTTTTGGTTCTGCTTTTATAAATGCTTCTTTTTCCTCTGGTGTAAATGCACAGATGGCGTTATCAAGTGGCTTACTACCGTTACTAATAGTTGGAATATTACATATCGGCTTTTTTGTGCCCTCAATCCATACATCGGGTGAGTTCATTAAATACCCGTTTATATATTCGACTTGCTTTTTGGTTCTGCCCTCTACAATGTATTTTTGTCCTGTATAATTACCAATAACAAATTCAATGATTACACAATGAACTCCTGCTTTGCTTTTGGCTTCGCTCGTCCAATTAAAAGAACGGATGGCGTATATTATGTTTAGTTTATATTCTTCAAATAGCTTTTTCCATAATAGTACAACCTGCTCTCCTTGAGTAATGGAGCTAGTTGAAACAAATCCTGCTTTTATAGAAGTGTTTGCCATATATTTTGAAGCACAAATATACCAAGCTGTTACATAATCTAAATCGCCATTTTTTGGGAAGTCACTAGCAATTCTATTCATATCTGCTCTTTGACTGTCTCCCATTCTTCTACCTGCCGAGAAAGGTGGATTTCCCATGATATAGTTAAGCTCATATCGAGGTATAACATCATCCCAAGGAATTGAAAGAGAATTTTCCTCTATAATATTTGCGTTTGTTTTTAGAGGTAAGAAGTCAAGGCTCATGTGAACCACATCTTCTGTTTCTTTCATCATTTGGCTTTCAGCTATCCAAAGGGCGGTTTTGGCTACTGTCACAGCAAAATCATTGATTTCTATACCGTAAAATTGGCTGATAGATACTTGTATAGGGTTTATAGCTTCTCCGAATACAATCTGTCCGTGCTGTAATTCTTTTAATACTTCATTTTCCAATCTTCTGATACTGATATATGTTTCAGTTAAGAAGTTACCCGAACCGCAGGCAGGGTCAAGCCATTTTAAGCCTGCTAATTTGCTCTGAAATGCCTTTAATTTATTATCCTTGGTTCTTTCTACGGGTATTTGTTTTATTTCCTCTAATTCCTTGCGTAAATCGTCTAAAAATAGAGGGTCAATTACTTTGTGTATATTCTCAATAGAGGTGTAATGCATACCGCCTGCACGCCTTGTTTCTGGGTTCAAGGTGCTTTCAAATACAGCCCCGAAAATGGTCGGGCTGATTGCAGACCAATCAAAATCATCGCTTGCGTTAGCGAGCAATATATTTTTGATTTCTTCCGTAAAATGAGGAATTTCTATATTTTCATCGGCAAATAAGCCACCGTTCACATAAGGGAATTTAGAAAGGTCGCTCGTGTCGTAAGGGTCTCTATCTTCTGGCTTTGTATCAAGTGTTTTGAAAAGCTCTATAATGGCTTTTCTAAGGTCTGGAGCATCGAATTTTTGTAAGTAATCATGGAATAATCTGCGGTTATTACTGAAAATACCTGCATCTTCTGCATAAAGACAAAATACAAGACGTACACAAAGCATATTAAGGCTTTTTAACGCTCTTTCGCTTTCTGGGTCAATGTATTGCTTATACAATGCATCGTAAATAATACCTACCAATTTACCTGCTTCGATGGATATTTCCATTTCTTGCGTAATATGTGTTCTTTCTTGGTTAATCAAGAAGTCCAACATTGTATATTTTGATTGTAAATCGGCAAGAGTTAATTTTACGGGTTCTGGTACTCTCATATTCATGTCATATATCCATATTTCCGCAAAATTCGATGTTACAATCCATCGAGCCTTTTCATCATAAGGCAAATTATCATTATAGCGTTTTGCCTGCTCATACGGTGTAAGCTCAATACCGCCCGATTGATGCCCTTTTTTGTCTAAGGCTATACCAAGTGTCTTTTGCTCAATAATAACCTTTGTTTCGGGAATATATGCATCAATTCTCTTTGTGTGTCCGTCTACAATTACTTTCTTTTGAAAATCAATTCTGTCTGTGGCATTTTCTACGCCCAGAACTCTATCTAATATATCCAACCAATAAGAACGGTCGTCCTCGTCCTCTTTTCCTCTGCCGACCCATTTATTATAAAACTGTCGTGAGGCTTCTCGTCTTTCGGCATCCGTCATATTATCAACCTCTATTCTAATCCTAATAATTTTCTAAGTGCTTCTGGCATTTCTGCTTTTAGGTCTACTTCTTCATATCCCATGATTGCGACAAATTCATCATATCTCTTTTTAAGCCCCTGCATCGGGATAATAAATTGAGGTACAAAACAATCCTTTGTCATAATACATCCATCGTGTAAAACATAATCTTGATTTACAGCGAATGTTTCACTTTCAAAATTCCATGTAAAAGAATTGTAATCACGGTATTTTTCGGGAATAAAGCTGTGAAATGCAACTTTTTTAATGTCTGGGTTCTGCTCTGTTCCCTGCTGTCCGTCTGTCATAAAACAAATCATATTATTATTAAAGTCCAATGCTATACTTTTCATATTAGAATTTTTCTCCGCTGTCATTTAATACAAAATTTGCTTCAAAGGTGCAATCTAATGCTTCTGCAATCTCTTTCAATTCTCTTTCGCTGAAATTATCACGCTTGAATTTATTGTAAAGGTTGCTTGTGCTACAATTTAGCTTTTCTGCAAGTGCTGTTTTATTCATTTTACGTTTTACTAACACTAATTCTATTTTTTCTGCCATCATAGGTCATATTCTCCTTTTCTATGGTTAAATAATGGTTTAATAGGGGTTTAATACCATTATAAAACTATCAAAATCAATCAATCGGTAGTTTTGTAATGGTAAAAAACTATTAAAAAACTACTGAATTATTTTTTGCGTTTCTTTTCTTGGCGGATTTTGTATGCATCCAATACTTCCGCAGGAACTTCTATATCCGCAAGATTGATGTTATTTTCTTTGCAATATAATACGATTGCATCATCAATCAATCGGGAAAAGTTACCGCCACATTTTTCTTGAGCTATGATGCGAACTTTCTCATATGTTTCTGGGTTCATAGTCAATGAGAACTGTTCGTTTTTCAATCCCTGCTTAATAGGGCGACCGCCTGCATTTTTCTTTGCAGGGGTTGTTTTCTTTTGGGGTTCAGATGTCTTTTTTTCGGCAGGTGCAGTTATTTTTTCATTTACTACCGCTTCTGCATCCGCTTTTGA
>Ga0129315_1000973_pt1 | contig 14585 bp, 11 predicted proteins | sample Cm827metagenome_FD_94432 | JGI IMG/M metagenome (GOLD analysis project Ga0129315, IMG submission 94432) | Eastern black-and-white colobus group fecal microbial communities from Wisconsin, USA - Cm827 metagenome | ecosystem: Host-associated > Mammals > Digestive system > Large intestine > Fecal...
CACACCGGCAAAATATTTTTTCCCGGCCTCCAGCGTTGCATCCGCATCGAGCATTGAATATGCCTCCGGCCCTGTACCTGCCTCTGGCGCTGCTGCGGCTCCCGGCTTGTCCTCAGGACTGCAGGCAGGGCCGGCCGCCGGCCCTTCGGGTGCACGACTCTCTTTTTTCCCAGAGATGCCACTGAACCTGGCGCCGGCCGACATCCTCAGCGTCTCCCCGAAGGCCTCCAGCCTGGTGAGGAGCTGGCCGCTGCTCTGCAAGGTGAAATCGGTCTCGATCTTGAGCATCGGCACCTGGAGGTCGTCCTTGACCCGGGAGTACTCGAAGCTGTAGAAATCGCAGAACTTGAGGGTGTGGTAGATCACACCGGCGAGGTCAGGGTCGCTGAAAAGCCTTTTCCGCCCCGTGACGTCCTCCATGCGCATGCACGGCGTCTGTGCCAGCAGCTCCCCGGCGTACCAGTCCATGAGCCGGTGGAAATCGTCTGTCTCCGGCGGCCTGGAGGCACCGAGGTCCCGTCCCCTGACGCAGGAGAGGTTTCTACAGGGGAGAGGCAGGGTGTTTTCCACCATCTCGAAAAGCTCGTCGCTCATCCTTGCTCCGATCACGGCGATGTACGGACCGTCCGGCCACTCAACGGTTGTGAAGGCCTGGCGGAATTTGTCGGGATCAAAGGTCAGCCCCGTGTGCTCTCCGTATCTCATGGCGAAGTCTTCCAGGTGCGCGGTCATGAGCTCCCGGCTGCACTGGGACATGCAGTGCGGCAGTTCCATTGTGTAGAGGTCCCCGGTATCGCCTGCGTCAGCGATGATGTCCGCGGCGCTCCGGATGGTGTCGCAGCAGTTCACCAGGAAAAGTTCTTTTATGTGTTCGTCGATGGCGGTCTCGATCACCGACTTGCCGAAGCCGCACAGGTTCGGGCTCCCCAGGATCTCGGCCTGGCGAAAGGTGTCAGAGCTCCGGTTCAGCAGCTCCGGCTCTCCACCGAAGGCCTCGATGAGTTCAACGGGGGTGTATTTGCATTCGTAATGTATCTTGTGGTCACTTGATCTGTGATCGATCGATCTGTTCTCACTCATTCCGGTCCTCCAGCATTTCAATAAACGCACCAAGTCTGGTGGCTGTCTGGCCTTCCCCGCCGTGGGCCCTGTCCACTCCGTCCCCGTCCAGGACGAGGCACGGGATGCCGGCCTCCTGAAAGCGCTTTTTTGCCAGGGCCGAGCCTCCAAGTGTGTGCTTGCACCCCCAGTGGTTGAACCAGACAGCGCCGTCGCAGCCGGTCTCCTTCGCCTGCTGTATCGCGGCCTGTATGCGCCTTTCGACGCTCCCGTTCAGGTGGTTGAATACCATCTGCCTGGCCATGGCCTCATATGGATCCTGCGCTGCCATCTCCTCAGGGTATACGACCTGCTCCATGTCCGAGCCGATGATCTGGGCACTCTCGTTGATGTAGAGCGCTTTGTGCATGGCGTCTGACCAGTATGGATTGGTGTGGACCCAGTAGATCCTCTTTCCTCTTGCAGGACCCGCCAGCTTCACGTCCTTGAGGAGCATCCTGGCGAATTTCTCCACTTCAGGTGTGCCGAGGAGAACGTTGTTTACCATGGCGCCGTACTGAGGGGACACCAGGTCCGTCGGGATGTATTTATCCTTCTGCAGGCGCCTGGCCTGGCGGAAGGTATCCATGGTATCAATGCTGCGGCGGATCCGGGACATCAGTCGCTTTTCGTCTGTTTTATTTCCGGTGATGTCCTCCAGGAAGCGCCCCAGGTCGCGCAGCTGGGAAGCCACTGCCCGGACATCGGCTTCGGTCTGGGTCCACGGTACGTCTATGAAAAAGGCGGGCACGTTGAAAAATCTCTCCATGCGCTTGAAGGTCAGCATGTTGGCGTCGCAGGTGAGGTTCGTGTACACGATGCACCTCGGCCGTGGCAGTAGTCCCTTTTCGGCGGCTCCCGTAAAGATCTTATGGTAGGAACACAGTGTCTCCGGAAGGCCGGCGGCCTCTGCGGTGAGGATGCAGCTGTGCTCGCATCTGGATCCCAGGAGATAGGCGGAATAGGCCTCTGCGTTGTACGGCGACAGCCCCACCTCCTGGAGGAGCTGGGAAGGCGTGAAGATGCTGACCACCGCCGAATGGCCCGGATCCCGCAGGGGCTTCAGCATGGTGTCCATCATCAGGGCGGCCAGGTACTGATAGGCGGGCATCAGGGCCTTCACCGGCATGTGGCGGAAGCGGAAGAGCTGTGCCTCCCATCCCGCGCGGAGCACTCTGCGGCCCCTTGCCGGATCCTTGTCGCACTCGCGGTCAACGATTTTTCCAAAAGTTTCAACTACGTCCATAGATCACTCCGCTCCTTCCTGCACGTGCTTCTTCAGAAAGCTGATGAAAGCGCTGCCGTACCTGGTGGTCGGGTAGTTTTTCCTTCTGATGATCCCGATCCTCATGACCTCGTCGGCCTTCAGGGGCTTTGCGATGATGTTGCTGCCGTTGAGCTTCCTGTCGATGATCCCCGAGCACACGGTGTAGCCGTCGAGGCCGATCGCCAGGTTGAAAAGAGTGGCTCTGTCCCGGACCTGGATGTTCCTCCTGCGCTCCAGCGAGCTGAGGATCTCTTCGGAAAAGTAAAAGGAGTTGTTCTCCCCCTGTTCGTAGGAGAGGTACGGGTACGGTTCCAGGTCCTCCAGGGTGAGGACGCCCTTGTCCTTCAGCGGGTGAGTGTTGCTGATGAACACGTGTGGCGTGGCCCGCATGAGCTCTGTGAAGACCAGATCGTTCTTGCGGAAGACCTTCTGCATCACGTCCTGGTTGCGCTTGGAAAGGAAAAGCACGCCCACCTCGCTCTTCAGCCTGCTCACGTCCTCGATGATCTCATATGTCTCGGTCTCCCGGAGGATGAAGTCGTATTCATCGGCCGGAAAAAGCTTTATCACGTCTACGAAGGCGCTCACCGCGAAGGAGTAGTGCTGGCACGACACGCAGAACCGCGGGTTGCCATGATGGCCGCTCTTGTATTTTTCCTCGAGGATCGAAGTCTGCTCCATTATGTTCCTCGCGTACCCCAGAAATTCCTCGCCTTCCTTAGTGACGGTGATGCCACGGTTGGTGCGGACGAAGATGGTTATGCCCATTTCCTTCTCCAGCTCGGAGATGGCGTGGGTGAGGGAGGGCTGGGCTATGAAAAGGCGTGCGGCGGCCTCTGTCATGTTTCCGGTCTCAGCCACCTTGAGAACGTAGCGAAGCTGCTTGAGTGTCATGTTTCCTCCTGAGATAGATTTTGCCTATGAAAAAATTAAATTAATATTATTTTATCTAGGGCGAATAATCAAGTATTATCTGGATATCCGCAGCACGGGTGACTGTGTCAACACCCACATCTGCAGAGGAAACTACCACTCCACGTTCTTCTCCTCGGGAGCCTATGACTTCGTGGCGCCTGAGCTTTTCGGAGAGGAAAACGTGAATGCTTACTACCTGGAGTTCGACGATGAGCGCTCGGGCAGCTTCGCGCCGCTCAAGTTCGTGTCCGGAGAAAAGAAGGTTGTCCTGGGACTCATCACCACCAAGACTCCAGAGCTGGAGGACAGAGAGGTGATCAAGAAGAGGATCGCTCAGGCCGCGAAGATCATCCCTCTGGACAGGTTGTGCCTCAGTCCTCAGTGCGGATTCGCATCCTGTGCCATCGGAAACAAGCTCACTGAGGAGCAGCAGTGGGCAAAGCTGAAGCTGGTGAAGGAGATCGCAGAGGAAGTCTGGGGATAGCTGCTGCCTGGGCATCACGATCTGCCACGGAAAAACTGTATTTAATAAAAAAATCAAAATCTGTACATATCGCACCGTAAAAGCCCGATTATTTGGCCTGCAAGCAACAAACTGTAGTCCAAAAAAAGAGCTAAATTGCATATTTAAATATGTACAGTGTAGTGTTATCATTCAACACAACGATATGAAGACAAAATACAGAGATCCCGGAGGAGAGACATATGGACAGCAACAACATCAACAACAATAACGGCAGAGGGGGCAACCTGAACAAGCTGGTCTTCGCCGCCCTCATCATGGGAATGATACTCATCGCCACGTCATTTTTCCGTATCCCCGTGCCTATGACTCAGGGTTACGTGAACCTTGGAGACGCCGTGATCTTCCTGGGAGTCCTGCTCCTCGGCAGAAAATACGGTGCAGTGGCCGCCGGCCTGGGCGCCAGCCTCGGTGACGTGCTGGGCGGCTATGCATTTTTCGCCCCTTGGACGTTCCTCATAAAATTCGCCATGGCCTTCGTCTGCGGCCTCATCATCGAGGCGGCCGTGAAAAAGAGCCATGGGCAGGCCGGCAAGAAAGCCGATGTCCTCGCTATGACCGTCGGAGGTCTGGTGATGGTGGCCGGGTACCTGATCGTGGAGATCCCGATGTACGGAAACGCGGCTACTGCCCTCGCCGAGGTACCTTGGAACATCTGCCAGTTCATAGTCGGTGAGTGCGTCGCCCTGGCCATCGGAGCGGCTCTCAGCAAGACTCCTGCAAAAAGGTATTTCGCACTGCCGATGTAGGCGAGCAGCTCGTCAGGAGCGCAGAGAGGCGCTCTGAGAGAAAACTGTGCGAAATAAATAAGAAGAAAAAAGGCTACTGCATTTGAGCGTGTTACCTGGAATGGTAAGCATCACTCAAGTGCGGTAGCCTCTTAACGTCTATCTGTGTCTCCTGAATTCCGGGGAGTCCTCGCCCTTGAAGACCGTGTCCAGGCTCTCCATGATCGTCCGGTCGTCGGCCTTGCTCAGCATGTCCTCGCGGACTTTTCTAGCTTTGACCGATGTATCGTTGCTGCACGGGCCGTGGAAGCAGCCTCCCTCGCAGCACATGCCCTCGATGAACTGGGCGTGGTAGTCCTCAATGAGGCGGCCTTTTACCGCACTGTCCAGCACCTTCTTTATCTCCTTGACCCCGCTGACGCGGATCACCTGGAGCTCATCCTCAAAACCCTTTTCCTTAAGATACTCAACGACGCTGTTGGCAACACCGCCGGCGTTCGCATATCGCTTGCCGTAGATGCTGCCCTGCTGCTCAGGCTCGGCGGCATCCTCTTCCTGAGGCTCGAACCAGACGCCCCTGGCGTGGAGCATCGCCTCGAACTCGTTGAAGATAAGGGCATAGTCCGCGTTGCCTTCGATCTTCTGGTCGACGAGCTCGGATTTTTTTGCCACACAAGGACCGATGAAGACGGTAACAGCTTCCGGGTCCTTTGCCTTGATGAGTCTGGAGAGCTGGCACATCGGGCTGACAGAAGTGCTCACCCAGGAGGACAGCTCCGGATAGTATTTGTTTATCAGGTTCACGAAGGCCGGGCAGCATGAGGTGACCTTGTGTTCTCCCTTGAGGTAGGCCTCGTGCCATTCCATCGCCTCTGCCTCCGTTGTGAGGTCGGCGCCCAGCGCCACTTCAACGAGGTCGTGGAAGCCGATCTTTTTTGCGGCCTGCCGCCAGCTCTCCACGGTGATACCCTTGCCGTACTGGCCCTCGGCAGCTGGCGCTACCATGGCGTAAACTCTTTTTCCCGACTGGATCGCCCGGATGACCTGAAGCAGAGAATCCCTCGTGCCGATGGCCCCGAAAGGGCACTTGTGCAGGCACTGCCCGCAGCTGATGCACTTCTCCGGATCGATGACGGCAAGGCCGTTTTCGTCGTAGGTCAGAGCGCCGACCGGGCACGATGTCTTGCAAGGGCGCTTGATGTGGACGATGGCGTTGTACGGGCAGGAGCGGGCACACATGCCGCACTCCTTGCACCTGGTCTTATCGATCTCGGTGCGGTCCTTCCCGACGATGACAGCGCCGAACTTGCAGCTGTTGAGGCATGATTTACCGGCGCAGTTCTGGCAGACTTCCGTTACCAGATACCCGGAGATAGGGCAGTCGGAGCAGGCCGGAGTCAGCACGTGGATCATGCTGCCGTTGTCCTCCGGGCCGGGAGTCTTTCCCGTGGAAAGCCGGATCCTCTGGCGGAAGACCTCACGTTCTTTGTATACGCAGCACCTGTATGTAGGAAGAGGGCCGGGAAGAGTCTTTTCCGGAAGATACTCCAGTTCCTGATCCAGATCGTCCTCGTGCTCCCAGGCGAGTTTTGCGACCTGGTACACGGTGTCCTCTCTGGTCTTCATCAAGTTCTGATCGGCGTATACGGTCATTGTGGGGTTCTCCTTTCTTTTCCGTGAAAAAATCGTCGTTGTGGTGCGATGCTTTTGCGAAAAAAGTCGTCAGCGTGACGCGATGCAGCGTGATATCGCAGACCGGCAGGTTCCGGCGCCGGTGTCCCGGACATAAAAATATGCTCCGGAGACAGGCTCTGGAGCATTTATTCATATTGAGTATCGAAAAGCCTTACATCGTTAATAGTGTAACATACAGGGGAAACCCCTAAAAGGCACATGGCATAATGCATTGTACATATTGTAGAACAACGCGTGCTGCTGCAGATCTCAAGGCTGTTTTGCCCGGCCGCTTTGCCGCTCCTGGCGCCGCCGTCATCAGCTGCCGCCCTGCCGCGGCCGCATCATCTGCCGATGCGCTGCCCGCGGAAGACCTCAGGTTCGGTATCACTCGGCGTCTTCGATTATCTGGTTGATGATCGGCGCAGCCGTGTCGATAGGGATGGCGAAGCCCAGCCCTTCGATCCCTGTGCCGGAACCCTTGGCCACCACGATGCCGATCAGCTTTCCGCTTCCGTCAAAGAGTCCGCCGCCGGAGTTCCCCGGGTTGATGGCAGAGTCCGTCTGGAGGAGGGAGAGCTTTCTGCCGTCTATGGTAAGCTCTCTGTCCAGGGAGCTTATGATGCCGGATGTAGCAGTGCCGCCCAGAGTTCCAAGAGGATTTCCGATGGCCACGGCCAGGTCGCCTACCTTTACGGAAGAGCTCTTTCCGATCGTTACTGCGTTAAGATCCTTCGCGTCGATCTTCAGCACCGCAATGTCGTTGTCAGAATCGTATCCAACGACATCAGCCTCGTAGGAGTCCCCGGAGTGGAGCTTTACCGTCACCTTGCTGCTCCCCTCGATCACGTGGTAGTTGGTGGCAATGTATCCGTCCTCAGAGACTATCACTCCGGAGCCCGCACCCTCGCTGGTCTGCACGCCGAACATGGACATCTCCTGGGATTCAGTGGTGATCTCCACTACAGAATCCTCGTTCTCCGAGACGATCTCCTCAATGGTCTTTTCGCTTCCCGTGGCGGATTCGAGAGAGACGTTGGAGAGGTTGGAATAACTTGAGCTGCTGGCGCGGTCGTAGAGCCAGAAGCCGAAGAGACCGCCGAGCACTGTTGAGACGACCATGGTGATTATCAGGGCGACTATCAGAAAAGTCCTGGAAACGTAGTGCACCGGCCTCGGCTGGCGAGGGGCTCTGCCGTTGCCGCCGCCATTTCTGTCGACGCTGCTGTTACCGTCGCTGCTCCCCTGTCTGCTCCAGTCCCTGTAGGCAGGCGCATGCACCTGTGAGTCCTCAGATGCGCCGCTTCCGGCATTGCGGCTCATGGTGCCAGCAGTCTGACTGTCGCCGACATCGCTGCGGCCCTGTGCGTCTACGTTCTGGCTGCCATAGCCGCCGGCAGCACGGCTCCGGGCATCCTCATTCTGACTGTCGTTCTCCAGGGTGCCATACGGCCGCCCCGTGGCAGGGTTTATGATACCCCCGCCGCTTCTGTTATCTCTGTCGTAATCCATCTGGGATCCTCCTGTAGCGCTTTATCGTTTGACATTAGTATATTGTCCCCTTACGTAATAAAAGTGTTTTGAATGTGTGGTCATGTGTCACGAAAAAAGGAGAAATGGCGAACAGGCCTTTAAAAACAGAGGGTGACCGCTCGTTCGATGGCGTGAAAATATACAATGACGATGTTATCCGCCGTTGATAAAACATGGATGCAGGCGGTATAATCATAGGGCGTATGTGAATGTGAAAAGCGAGCCGGGACCGCGTGGTCTGCGGCTTTTGAGATAAGGTTTTTTCAAGGAGGCACTAAATGTACTGCGTTAACAAAATCAGCGATGACATGTACTGGATCGGCGGCAACGACCGCAAAATCACTGTTTTTGAGGGAGCGATACCGATCCCTGACGGAATGGCGTACAACTCTTATTTTATAGATGACGAGAAGACGGTGGTGATCGACACCGTCGACCACAGCGTATCCAAGGTCTTTTACGAGAATATCAGGCATCTCCTGGATGGCAGGAAGCTCGACTACGTTATCGTGAACCACGTGGAGCCTGACCACAGCGCATCCCTGGAGGATCTGATCCTCCGCCACCCTGAGGCCAAGGTGGTCGGGACGTCCAAGATCAAGGCCATGGTGAAGCAGTACGTGTGCTGGGACGTGGACGAGAAGTTCATGGTGGTAAAGGAAGGCGAGACCCTGACCACAGGGCGTCACAGCTTCACGTTCATCAACGCACCGATGGTCCACTGGCCTGAGGTCATGGTCACCTACGACGACGCAACGGGAACTCTTTTCTCGGCTGATGCCTTCGGGATCTTCGGCGCCCACAACGGAAACATTTTTGCAGACAAATACGACTTCGACAGAGAGTGGCTCCCTGAGGCGAGGGCGTACTACACGACCATCGTGGGAAAATACGGGAACTTCACGGCAAACCTCCTGAAGAAGGCCGCGGGCCTGGACATCAGGATGATCTGCCCGCTCCACGGGTACATCATAAGGAAGGACCTGGACAAGTACATCGACGCCTACATGAAGTGGGCCCTCTACGAACCTGAGGAGAAGGGCGTGCTGATGCTGTTCTCTTCGCCTTACGGGAACACCCAGAACGCGGTGGAGATCGTGGCCGCAAGCCTTGCGGAGATGGGCGTGGACAACATGAAGATCATGGACGTGTCCAGGAAGGATCCTATGGAGATACTGCCGGAGGTGTTCAGGTACAGCAACCTGCTGGTGGCCGCCAACACATACAACGCGGAGATCTTCATCAAGATGGAGGAGGCTCTCTTCGAGATGAAGTCCATGGGCGTCCAGAACAAGAGGGTGAGCATCATCCAGAACGGGTCCTGGAATCCGGCGAGTGGGAAGAAGGTAAAAGAGTTTTTCGAGGGTCTCAAGAGGATGACCTTCGTTGGAGACATGGTTACTGTCAGGTCTTCAGTCAAGGAAGAGACGAGAGCCGATCTGGAGAAGCTGGCATCAGACATAGCAGCGGATTTGAGATAGGAGGCCAGATGGCAGATTATACAGCAGATTATACAGAAGAACAGAACGGCATGATCGACGAAGGTGTGACTGACGAGGAGCTGATGGATGGCCTGGAGGGCACGTCCGATGACGGCAGGGTGAAGAAGCCGGTGTTCATAAGGCTCCGCAGCGCCCAGTACGGTGAGCGCCTCGAGGAAAAGGGTCCGGCCTTCGCCAGGCAGTACGACCTGGAGGACAGCCTGGACATCGATACGGAGGGGGTGTTTTACACGGTGAACGGCACGAAGTATCTCCTCTACGACGAGGCCGAGGAGATGGGCATGGGCACCAACGTGAAGACCCTGATCCGCATAAAACCATCGGAGCTGGAGATAAAGCGCTTCGGGACCGAAGAACCCGGTGACATGGACATCCGGCTGGAAAAGGGTGTCCGGACCATCACCAGGTATGTGGCCCCCGTTCAGGCCATGAACTTCGAGCTTGAGATATATACAAACAAGCTGGACATCGACATGAGCGACGAGGGCGTCGGGACGATCGATGCCGAGTACTTCATGAGATTCGACCAGTTCGGCAGGAGGAAGAACAAGCTGAACATCAAGGTGGAGGCTAATGATGGTCCGAAGCCGGAGAGAGTTTAGATGACTGAAAAAAATACTGGAAAAAATACTGGAAAAAACAAGGCGGAAGGAGCGAGGTACCGGGTGAGGAACGTGGCGCGCCGGGAGCACTTTCAGAGGAGGATGATCCTCGAAGGTGCCCTGGTGGGCGGGGTGACCGGCACGGTGATAGCTCTCTTCCGCCTTGCTCTTAACAACGGAGACGTAATAAGAAACAGAATGGTGGAGTTCGCCAGGACGGGCGGATCCCACTCTCTTGTGGTGCTCGGGATCCTGATGGTGCTGGCAGTGCTGATATACCTGCTGCTCCGCTGGGCGCCGGATATTTCCGGTTCCGGCATCCCACAGGTGGAAGGTGAGATGAAGGGACTTGAGGATCAGTGCTGGTGGAGGGTGCTGCCCGCAAAACTTCTGGGCTGCACCCTGGCGATAGGCGGCGGCCTCGCCCTGGGCAGGGAGGGCCCCAGCATCCAGATCGGCGGGATGCTGGGGAAGGCCTGCGCCCGCATAAGGAAGACAAACCTCACGGAAGAGCGCCTTCTCATGACCTGCGGAGCGGGCGCAGGCCTGGCCGCCGCCTTTGGTGCGCCGCTGGCGGGAGCTCTCTTCTCACTGGAGGAGCTCCACAAGAACTTCTCCCTGGAAGTCCTGGTACCGACAATGGTATCCACGGCCGTGGCCGACTACGTGGCCGTGAACATAATCGGACTCACCCCCGTATTCGACTTCAGCATCACGGAAAAGCTCCCGCTCAGGCTCTACTGGTCTGTGCTCGCCCTGGGACTCATCCTGGGCGCCTTCGGCGTCCTGTACAACAGGACTCTGGCGGCGATGCAGGACCTGTTCGATGGCATCGGCCGCCTGGTGGACAAGGCCGTCTCCTCGGTCTTCACATCCGGAGATGCAGCTGCCGGTCCTTCCGGAAGACACGGGAGAGACAGAAAGCCTCTCTATAAAATGATCGCCGCCATGCTCATGGCCTTCGCGGCCATGTTCCTGTATCCGGTGGTGCTGGGGAGCGGCAGCTATCTTGTCGCAATGATCAGCGCGGGGAGATTCACCCTGGGCGCCCTCGCCGTAATGCTGATATGGAAGTTTTTCTTTTCCACCGCAAGCTTCGGCTCAGGCTCCCCGGGAGGCATCTTCCTGCCGCTCCTGGTCCTGGGCGCCCTCACCGGCGGCCTGTATTCCCGCGGCCTTTCCGCGCTGCTGGGAGTGGACCAGGTGTACATCGCGTCCTTTGTGATCCTGGGGATGGCGGGCTACTTCGCCGCCATCGTCAGGGCGCCGATCACCGGGATAATCCTGATAACCGAAATGACGGGAGACCTGAGCAGCTTCCTGTCCCTCACCTTCATATCCGTGGTCGCCTACATGGTAGCCGACACCCTGGGCGGAGAGCCGGTTTACGAGCAGCTCCTGAACAGGCGCCTTGAAAAAAGGAAGCTGACGCCTCAGGAAGAAGACATCGTGGAGATCGACAGGCCGAGGTACCAGAAGGAGCGTACTGTAGACAAGAAGACCAGGGGCCGTGAGAGGAGAGCCATCATATTCGGCGACATCCACACCGGCTCCTACATGGACGGCAGGCAGGTCATGGACCTGGAGCTGCCGCCGGGAGCCCTCATCACCTCCGTGCGCAGGGGCGACAGAGAGCTGATCCCGGGGGGCCGCACCAGGCTCCTTGGGGGAGACGTGATCGAGGTGCTGTGCAGGAGGAGCGACATCGGCCCCGCTCAGGACATTCTGGAGAAAAAATGCCATATGCTGACCGGCGAGGAGGAGTGACATGCCCGATACACACCGGAACATAATCGACTACGTGAGAGAGACCAACGAGACTTTCAGCCAGTCTCCATTCAACCCGGTGGACAGCCTGGTGCTGTCCCAGCTGAGCTATGCACGTCTGGAGCGGGTGAAGGACGAGCTGGATCTCCCGAAGACGGGAGTCTTCGGCCGCAGCCCTGCGCCGAGGGTAAAAGACTTTTTCCGGGGAGAGTTTTTCCGCCGCGTCTTCGACGACGACATCTCCGACGAGAGCAACCTGGAGCTCTTCGCCTTCGCGGCCGCCAGCCCGCGGTTCAGGGACCTGCAGATACTCAATATCGAGGCGGAGATGGACCGGGACATCGAGGCCCAGTTCGGGGCCATGACCTTCGTCCTGGACGACACCACGGACTACATTGCCTTCCGGGGCACAGATGGGAACCTTCTGGGCTGGAAGGAGGACTTCAACATGTCCTTCATGGAGGAAGTCCCGTCGCAGGGGATGGCTGTGGACTACATAAACAGGTTTTTCGGGGAAAAGGACCGGCGAGGCCGGCGGAGGCGCGTCATCATCGGCGGCCATTCCAAGGGCGGGAACATGGCCATCTACGGCGGCCTGAAGTGCGACGGCGGCATACACAGCCGGATAATACAGATCTTCAGCCACGACGGGCCGGGCTTCCGCAGTGACGTGCTCGAGAAGCTCCAGGAGATACAGGACAGGGATAACATCTATGTCCGCAAGTTGGTGCCCAAGGCCAGCATCATCGGCATGCTCATGAGCGACACCGGGGACTATGAGGTGGTGGACTGCCAGGGCGTGGGGATCATGCAGCACTACGCCTTCGCCTGGGCTGTGGAGGGCATGGACTTCGTCTACTGCGATGGCCTGTCCCAGGCCGGTGAGTTCAACGACAGGACCATCAGGGACTGGCTCACCTCTGCCACGTACGAAGAGAGGGAGAACTTCACCGAGACACTGTACGGTCTGCTGGTGAATAACGGGATCAACACCCTGACGGATCTCAAGAACCTCACTCCCGGCAAGATCGTCACCATCGTGGCGTCCCTCGGGTCGGTGGATGAGGAGAGCCGGAAAAACTTTTTCCGCATATTCAGGTCGCTCGCCTCGGCGTCTCTCAGGCAGCTGGCACCGGGGGACAGGCGGCGGACCCGGGATGACCGGGGCGACCGCGAGGATAGCGACGATCACGTGAACAGCGAACGTGATGGCCAGATCGAATGATGCTGAGTATTTCATGCACTGTTTTTTTAAAAGTGCCTGATTGCAATGGTTTCAAAGCAAGAGTAACATATCCGTGGAGGCCGACAAGGGCAAGTTGTATCAGCTCTGCCGGGTCGGTCTCTTTTATTGCGCAGGCCGCCGGATTAGGCAGCCCCGCAGACATCACTTCAATACACATTTGTTTTTTCATTAAACATCTCACCGTAACACTACATTACATTACAAAACATATCTTCGATTCACTGCAGAAAGGAAGGCAGGGGCGGGTGCCCCGGATCTCTATGAAAAGAGTAGTAACTTGTGTTTTACTTACCGCACTTCTTTTCGGCACCATGGAAACGGCGCTGAAAATCGGAGGGAGTTCATTTGACTCCGTCCAGCTCACATTCCTCAGATTCATGATAGGCGGACTGATCCTTCTCCCTATGGGGATCAAGGAGGCCCACGAAAGCGGATACAGCCTCACGGCGGGCGATATCAGATGGCTTACACTGGTCGGAGCCATGGGGATCCCGATCAGCATGCTGTGCTTCCAGCTGGGAGTGGAGAGGTGCAACGCCGCGACAGCCGCTACACTGATCTGCATGAACCCGCTGTTCACCATGGTGATAGCCCACATTTTCACAGAGGAAAAGATGACATCCAGAAAGGCGCTGGCCTTCGCCGTCGGCATCGTGGCAGGCGTGTTCCTCATCAGGCCATGGGACGTTGAGCCGGGAAACACCATCCCGGGGATCATCCTCATGCTGGTGGCGGCCGTTACGTTTGCGGCGTACACTGTAATGGGAAAGAGGTCCATCGCAAGAGTCGGGACCTTCATGCAGACGAGCGTGAGCTTCATACTGGGGTCTCTGATCCTGCTGGTAGTCCTGGTGTTCACCGGACGCCCGATACTCGCCGGGATCACCGCAAACCCGCTGGTGGTGCTGTACAGCGGCATCTTCGTGACGGGGCTCGGATACCTGTTCTACTTCATAGCAATAAAGTATTCTGACGCCACCACCGGTTCCCTGGCCTTCTTCATCAAGCCGGCCATCGCACCGATATTCGCCATCACCATCCTCGGTGAATCCATCGAGTGGAACACCGTCGTAGGCATCCTGTTCCTCCTCACTGCTTCTGTGATCACCCTCACGGGCGAGAAGAACAAGGTCGCCGAGGGCGCAGGAGTCCAGGAGATGGAGACCGCCAGAGAGGTTGCTCAGGAAGCGGAGAGAGGCCTGGAGAGAGAGGCGGCCAGAGACCTCACAGCTATAGAGGCTGCCGAGGAAAAGGAGCTTGCCCACATCGAGGCCGCCGAGGCTGCGGCCCGCCAGAAGCACCAGGAGCACAAAGAGCACAGAGCGCAGGAGCACCAGGAGAGAAAAGAGCGCAAGGCCCTTCGCGCGGAAAAAGCATAGAGGTCACGCGCACGTTGGCGGTGATGCCTCAGTATCAACGCAGGAAGAACATGATTATTTGAGGTCACAAATCGTGACCTCTTTTTGATGCACTACCCAACTTTCCCTCGAATACTTCGCCTTTGTGGTGTAATATGTAATGGCCTGAGCTTTTCTCCGGAGAAGCCCGGGCCATTATTGACGAGAAGAACAGGAGAAAAATCATTCGCATGCTGATGCTTGTTTTGTCCGATACTCACGGAAGGCTGGACCGGGCGGAGGAGACCATCCGGAAATACCCGGATGCCCAGTACATCATCCACCTGGGGAACGATTTTCAGGACGCCTTCGACCTTGAAAGAAGCACGGGAC
>Ga0129315_1000974_pt1 | contig 14583 bp, 16 predicted proteins | sample Cm827metagenome_FD_94432 | JGI IMG/M metagenome (GOLD analysis project Ga0129315, IMG submission 94432) | Eastern black-and-white colobus group fecal microbial communities from Wisconsin, USA - Cm827 metagenome | ecosystem: Host-associated > Mammals > Digestive system > Large intestine > Fecal...
TTAATGGATAAAAGAGATTTACTATTAGATGACTTAAGCTACAAATTCGGCATTCAAGTAGATAAAAGAGAGTTTAATGGAATAGATTTAAAGCCTACTGAAGCAGGGAGTATGAAGGCTGCATTATTAGTAAATTCAAGTCCAAATGGAGATGTATCAAGATTTTCTTATGTAACAAATGTAGAGCAAGATAGAAATGATTTGTCAGGAAGAACTTATATAGTTACTTACTATAAAAATGGTAACATGGATAGTGAAAATAATAGGCAAACATTAAAAATATCCGGAATAACACCAGAACAAGCTAAAGAAATTAAAGACAATAGAATAATATGGGCAGACAAGACAGGACAAGCAGCTAGAGGCGATGGATATCCAATTAGAAATGGTGATACAATAAGCTATTCTGAACTTATGGTATTTAAACCTGAAACAGGAAGTACAAGTGGATTAGTATCTGTACAAAGAGATATTGAAGATTATATGAATCAATTAAATAAATTAGCTAAATCCTTAGCTTTCTCAGTTAATGCTATACACAGTGGAATAGAAGATCCATTAAAAAATACTGGAGGAGCAGATAAAGATTACTTACCTTACTTTGTTAATAAGGATGTTGCTAAATATAGAATAAATGGATTACTTTCAAATTTAGATGAAACCTTAAAGAGTGAAGAAGAAATAACTGCAAAAAATATTTCTATGAATACAGAAATTCTTCAAGATGTAATGAAGATAAAAACCAGAACTCATGATGATTTATTTGCATATACCCATGAAAATAATATTGATGGAGATGGAGATGGAGCAAGAGCATTATCAATTGCTCAGCTTAGGGATTCATTAATAAGAATTCAAGATATAAATGAAACTGTAGTATCTAGAAAAGATATGTTTGATAAATCTAAGGGTGGAAATACACTTTCTAATAATGGATTAAAAGTAGAAAATAGTACATCAGGAATGAAGATAGATTCATATTTTAAAGACACTATAGATAGACTTGGAGTTCAAGCACAGGAAGCTCAAAGAATGGTAACTAATCAAGAAGATTTACTATATAGCATAGAAGAAACTAGAGCTTCAGTTTCTGGTGTAAACTTAGATGAAGAAATGGCAAATTTAGTGCAATTTCAACATGCATATAATGCTAATGCAAAAATAATATCCACTGTAGATGAATTACTTGATGTAATAATAAATAGCTTAAAGAGGTAGGAGGAAGGTAAATGAGAATTACAAATCAAATGATGTCTAAAAGTTTCTTAAGGGATCTTGGTAGAAATCAAAATTATATGAAAAAAATAAATGATCAGCTTACTTCTGGTAAAGAAATAAGGAGACCTTCAGATAATCCTTTCAAAGTTGCAAGAAGTATGCAATTAAATAGAGATATTGGAGCTAACACTCAATATAATGAAAATATTAAAGATACTACAAATTGGTTAGATACAACAGATACAGCTTTAGAACAATTAGGAAATAGCTTCCAGAGGTTTAGAGAACTTATGATATCAGCAGGTAATGCAGCATATGGTAGTGATGAAAAGAAAGCCATAAAGGATGAAATGAATGAAAAAGTAAATGAAATATCTCAAATACTTAATTCAAGCTTTGATGGAAAATATATATTTGGAGGAACTAAAGTTAATTCTAAACCTGTATCAAGTAGTAGAAATATAGAAACTAAAAATAATTATATTAATTTATCAGGTAATGATGGAGAAGTTCTTTCATTAGATAATTTAGATGAAAGTGTACAAAATCAAATTAATATGATTGGTAAAAAGTTAAATGTAGAAATTTCTCAAGGAGTAACTATGGAATATAGTGTATCAGCTACTGATATACTGATGTTTAAAGATAAAAAGGGTGGTTCTGTAAATGTAATGGAGCTTTTAAAGGGAATTACTGATGATATAGATTCTGCAAATCCTGATAATAGTAGTAAGGTAACAAATGAATATTTAAAATCTATGGATGAAACTATAACAAATCTTTTAAAGATTAGAGCAGAAGTGGGTGCAAAACAAAACAGAATGGAAGCAGCAGGAGATCAAAATGATGAGCAAAACTTTAATTTAACAGATATTTTATCACAAACAGAAGATATAGATTTTGCAGAAAAAAATATACAAGCAACAGTTGCACAAAGTGTGTATATGGCATCACTTCAAGTGAGTGCAAAGATTATACAGCCATCACTTTTAGATTTCCTAAGATAGGAGAAGAGGAATATGGAAATATTATCACCAATACATGGAACAATAGTATATGAAGAAGATGAAATAATTACATTTGAAAAAGGAGTTCCAGGATTTCAAGATTTAAAGAACTTTGTTATTAAAGAAGTGGGAGAAGATAGTCCTTTTAGCATACTACAATCAATAGAAGATAAAGAAATTGGCTTTATTTTAATTTCTCCATTTTTAGTTAATGATAAATATGAAATAAATCTTAGTAAGGAAATAATCAATAACTTAAAAATAAAGTCACCAGATGAAGTATTATTATACTCAATAGTTACATTGAACTCAAATATGAAGGGAATAACAGCAAATTTAAAGGCCCCAATAGTTATAAACTTAAATACCAAAAATGCAGAACAATATATAATAGATAAAGATACTTACAAAATTAAAGAAAAAATATTCAGTTAATAAACATTTTAGCTATAATTAAATATAAGAAACTCTATAAGAGTTTCCACAAAAATTATGCATTATGCATTATCCATTATGCATTAAAAAAAGGGGTGTAAGTTTGTTAGTTATAACAAGAAAAAAAGGAGAGTCAATTTTAATAGGTGATAATATAGAAATAACAGTATCTAAAGTAGAAGATGGAAGTGTTAAATTAGCAATTAATGCGCCTAAAGAAATGACAATTCTTAGAAAAGAATTATTTGAAGAAGTTGAAAATCAAAATAAAGAAGCAAGTAATATAAATATGGATATACTAAAAAATCTAAAATTGAATAATAAAAATAAATAAGATGTAGTAATGAATATTTAGTAATTTGGAACAAATTACATCAACAATTATACATTCTACATTCTTAATTTTACATTAAAAAAAGGGGGGGTTAAAAATGGATTTAAAGGTTACAAGTCAAGGAGGACAAGCTAACCTAAACACAAAACTAGTAGATGAAATAAGGCAAGTTCCAGCTAACAAGGATGTAGTTAATGCTGTAGGTGCTAAAGATAAGAGTTATAGTAAAGAAGATGTGGCTAAGGCAGTAAATGAATTAAATAAATTATTAAAGGATGAACATACTTATGCTGAGTATTCTGTTCATGAGGATCTTGGAGACATAATGATTAAAATTATAGACCAAGATACAAAAGAAGTTATTGCAGAATATCCACCTAAAAAAATTCTTGATTTAATAGCTAAGATGTGTGAGCTTGCAGGTATAGCTATAGATAAAAAAGCTTAAAGGGAGGAATAGCTATGAATTTCTTACTTAATAAAATTGATACAGATATTAGAAGAAAAATATATGAGCAAACTAAAGATGGTAAGATTCATAGAAAATCAGACATAAGAATTAATAAGGATAGTGAAAAACAAAAGAAAAAATTCTTTAATGAGTATGTTAAAGAGGAAAAAGGTAAAAAGGTAAAAGGGAAAATTACTGTCAAAGCTACAAAAATTCAAAAGCCAACTATAAGTCTTAATGGTGAAAAGGAAGAAGATTTAAATAGAACAAGCTATGGAACCTTTTTAGATGTTAAAAAGTAGGAGGAAATAATAAATGTATGGCAATAATGCTTTTAATGTATATAAAAACAATAGCGTAAACTACGCATCAAAGGAACAATTATTATTAATGTTAGTAGATGGAGCAGTAAAATTCTCAAAGATAGCAAGAGAAGCTTTGGCAGAAAAAGATATAAGAAAAAGCCATGAAAATTTAGTTAAAGTCCAAGATATATTTACTGAATTAATGGTTAGCCTAGATCAAAATGCTGGAGACTGGGCAAAGCAAATATATCAAGTATATGATTTTATAAAAACTAGATTATTTGAAATAAATATAAAAAAAGATGTAACTATGATGGACGAACTTATGCCAGTAATAGAAAGCATAAGAGATACATGGTATGAAGCATACGAAGTATCAAAGAAAATGAAATAATGTAAAATGAAAAATGAAAAATTAATGAAATAACTCAGCAAAGCTGAATTAAAAAATATTTATTTAAAATTCATCTTTCAGATGAATTTTCACAACAATTCTTCATTCTACATTTTACATTCTACATTAAAAAAGACGGGGGTGTTTATATGAGAATTACAGGATTAGCAAGTGGCTTGGATATGGATGAAATAGTAAAGAATTCCATGAAGCCTTATAGAATAAAAATTGAAAAACAAACTCAAAATAAAGAAATTCTTGAAATAAGGCAAAGACTTTATAGAGAAGTAATAAAGGATTCAAGAGAACTTCATAATAAGTATTTTGATGTTACTAAAAGTGATAGTTTATTATTAAGTAAAAACTGGTCAACTACAAAATTTACTTCTTCTAATGAAAATATATTAACAGTTACAGGTTCTGGAGATGCAAAAGTAGAAAATTATACAGTAACAGGAACTAAAGCTAAAGCTGCAAAGTACGTTAAAACTGATGGAATTGAAAGTGAAAATAAACTTGCTATTAATGGTGAAGAATTTACCTTGAGAGGTGATACTAAAAAAGAAATAGCTAACAATTTAAATAATGAATTAAAAGCTAAGGGTATTAATGTAAATGTAATATATACTGAATTTGCTAGTGATGTTAATGGTGAAAATAAAAGTGGTCTTGTATTTGAATCAAATGTATTAGGAAAAGATAGTAGGTTTACTGTAGGGGGAACGTTTGGAGATAAAATTGAAGGTATAAAAGGGGAAGATGCTGAAGCTGCAAATATAACTAAAGATGATGGTAATAAGTTCACTATAGATGATCTTAAAAAAGCTAATGGCAAAATTAATATTAATGGAGTTACAAAAGAAATAATAAATTTGGAAAATCCTGATAAGCTTAAAGAAGAATTAAGAAATATATTGAAAGATATTCACTTTACTGCTGAAGTAGATGATAGTGGGGATATTACTTTTAAGAGTACAATTCTAGGAGCAAAAGTAGAAGATCCTAAAATATCAATTGATGTTGATGGCACAAATATTGCAAAATTTAATATTGGGAAAGATGCTAAGTCTACGACCAATACATTAGAATTCAGTAAAATAGCTAATGAAAAGATATCTATAAATGGAAATTTAGTGGATTTAACAGGAAAAAACTCAGATACTGAAATTGTTGATCATATAAACAAGGGGCTTAAGGATCAAGGTGTAGCTATTACTGCATCTGTGAATAATGGCAAATTGATATTAACATCTAACATAGCAGGTTCACAATATAATGTAGATGTAAAAGTGGCTAATAATGACATTGATTTAGCAATAGAAGGTGTTGATGCTGAATTTATAATTAAAAATAGTAAAGGTGGAGTTTATACTCATAAAGGAATATCTAATACTGTAACATTAGATGGAGTAACCTTTAAATTTACAGGAGACATACCAGCAGAAGGTGTAACTATTAATGGTAAACAAAATGTAACTGAAATTAAGGATAATTTAGTTAAGTTTTTTAATGATTATAATACTTTAATAGAAAAATTAAATAAATTAACTACTGATAAGAGAAATAGAAATTTTTCGCCTTTAACAGCAGATCAAAAGAAAGAAATGTCTGAAGATGAAATAAAACTATGGAATGAAAAAGTTGAAAAGGGTCAACTTTCAAGAGATACTGATGTATCTAGAATATCAAATAGTTTAAAACAAGCTATGAGAACTTTGGTAGATGGAACAGGATTTAATTTGCAAAAGATAGGAATATCACCCGTTGCAGATTATCAGGGGACAAAAAATGGTACATATACCATAGATGAAACAAAATTAACAAAAGCTTTAGAAGAAAATGCACAGCAAATTATTGATATGTTTATTAAATCAAAACCAGATGAGAAGACTCTATCAGATTCAACTAAATATTCTAAAACAGGAATATTACAAAGAATAAAGGATACTTTATATAGCGAAACAGTAACAGTTAAGTCTTCTTTACTGAAAAAGGCTGGTATTGAAGGTTCATCGACTGTCTATAATAATGAAATAACAAGATCAATAGAAAAATATGAACAGAAAATGGCTGACATGGAAAATGATTTTTCAAGAAGAGAGCAAGCTTTATATAGTAAATATGCCAATTTAGAATCAATAATGAATAAATACAATTCTCAACAAAGTTATTTGGCTCAACAATTAGGATTAAGTTAATAATATGATAGAAAGATTATTAGATGATTACAAAAATATTACAGAAAAAATAATAAGTAGTATAAGTAATGCAGAAGAAGTAGATAAACTAATGGATGAAAGAGAAGAATTACTAAAAGCTATTTTTAGTAATAGAGAAATAAAAGATGAAGTAAAAAAGTTATATTTAGATAAAGATTTATTAAAGATAGATAAAGAATTGAAGATAATTATTGAAAATGAAAAAGTTAAAGTAAAGGAAGAAATAAAAAACATTCAAAAACTAAAAAATGCAAATAATGCCTATGAAAAGAATAAAATGGTAAATAACTTTTTCAGTACAAAAATTTAAAAAAATTATAAAAAGCTATAAAGTATAAAATGTATATACGATATATATAATATAAGCTTAAGCAAATAAAATCTATATAGATAAGGTATTAACAGATTATTTCTGTTATATATAAATAAATGACAAGGATGTCAATAAAAATCAAGGAGGAATTTATTATGATTATCAATCACAATTTAAATGCTATGAATGCTCATAGAAATATGGGAGTAAACAACACTGCAACAGGTAAAGCTATGGAAAAATTAAGCTCAGGTTTAAGAATAAACAGAGCTGGTGATGATGCTGCAGGTCTTGCAATATCAGAAAAAATGAGAGGACAAATTAGAGGACTAGATCAAGCTTCAAGAAATGCTCAAGATGGTATTTCAATGATTCAAACTGCTGAAGGTGCTTTAAATGAAACTCAAAACATTCTTCAAAGAATGAGAGAATTAGCTGTTCAATCATCTAATGATACATACTTAGATACTGATAGAGCTAATATACAATTAGAAGTAGATGCATTAATAGAAGAAGTTACTAGAATTGGTGGAAATACTGAATTTAACGAACAAAAATTATTAGATGGTAATTTTACAACTAAAAAGATTCATATTGGAGCAAATGCAGACCAATCAATAGAAGTTTCTATTGAAGATATGACTGCAGCAGGACTAACTGTAGATGCAGTTGATATATCAACTCAAGCTGGTGCAAATACTGCAATTACTACAGTAAATACTGCTATAGATAAAGTTTCAGGTCAAAGAGCGCAATTAGGAGCAATTCAAAATAGATTAGAGCATACAACTAAAAACTTAGATAATACTTCAGAAAATTTACAAGCTGCTGAATCTAGAATTAGAGATGTTGATATGGCTAAAGAAATGATGAACTTCTCAAAGAATAGTATATTAAACCAAGCTGCACAAGCTATGTTGGCTCAAGCAAATTCTCAACCACAAGGAGTATTACAATTACTTCGTTAGAGAGAATTTAAGGGTCCCTTAAAAAGTGATTTCTAAGGATAATGGGGTGAATTGCTGGAACTTCCTTAAGCTTTCTTCACTACAACGGAATCTGAAAAGATAAACGTGAAGGTTTAAAAAGAAGAAAGATTGGATAATCAGCAGCCAAGCTTCTGCATCGAAAGATTGAAGAAGGTTCAACGACTAAGATATACTGCCTAAAGAGAAATCCATGGTAATGAAATCTGTAGGGAAGAGGTTTCCCGAAGTGCCCCACAGCTTTAGTTAAGAATTAAAGTTGAAGATATAGTCTGGCAAATGTTGAAAAATATTTGATGGTCCGCAAGCTAACCAACAACCTCAAGGAGTTCTTCAATTATTAAGATAAGCAGAGAGCCTAAATCTTTGATTTAGTGCGAATCGCTTACTCCTTCGAAGTATTGAGAAGGAGTTTTCTATAATAAATTTTATAGGTCAGTTTTAATAAAATTCTTGAATTAAAAATTTAAGATAAAGAGCCGAAGTTACTTAACTTTGGCTCTTTTTACTTTTACTCATTCTTCTTATTTTATCAACTATTTCCCAATAAGGCCTATTAAGAAATTCTGCAATTTCTCTTATAGGCATACCATTTTCTTTTGCTTTTATAATAAAGGATTCATCTTCTTTAGTATAATAATTATTATTAATTTGAATATCAAAGAAATTTATATTTTTATATCCAAGAGTTACTAGTTTAGCTTTTTTATTTTCAAATTTTTCTTGTAAATCAATTTTATACATCATGCATGGGATTTTAGATACAGATGGTTTTACTATATTAATAAATTTGATAACATCTTCTTTTTTATTTATCTCAATAATAGTTTTCTTTCCATCTTTTCTATATTTAAGTTTAGTTTTAACATCAAAGGTATTTTCTAAATGATTTTTTATAATTATATTTTCTTTTTCAGAAAAACTTAGAGTGTATAGTGATATCCTAGGGAAGATATAAATATCATTATTTTTTCTCTTTACACTATCTATAACTAATGATCCATCAGCCATATAAAATGTAGCTAAACCTATTGGGTGAGTAAGTAATTTTATGTTATCTTCAGTAATTGTTTTAATTTTATTAATATAAAATTTATTATATAAATCGGTAAAAAAATTATTACTATGAGAAGATAGTTTAGCATGCTTGTAGTTTGTATTTATGGTAAAATCTAAGTTCTTTAAGTTTTTATATTTCCATATTCGATAAGGTATTTGTTTATCGCATCCATGTTCTCTATAATAAGCGTTTTTACTTCTTCCATAAAGTGAAAGGCTACCATCTCCTAAGAGGCTTCCTATAATGATATTTAGTTCTATTTCTGTAGGTTTATAGACTTTATTAGTATAGTCATTCATAATTTTAGACAACCTCATAATTTACTATATAAATATTATTCCTTAATAAAATATAGTTTAAACTTATTATTTTATATCTAGCTTAAGTATTTCTTTTTATCATCGATAATTTAATAAAAGATGATAAAGTTTAGGAGAGATATTATGAGATTAAATCAAAATATGCAATCTTTAAATGTGTATAAAAATTACAAGAAAAATTTAGTTACACAATCTGTAGCCTTAGATAGGGTTAGTGCTGGAACAAAAATTAATTCTGCAAAGGATAATCCTAATAAGCTTGGAGTAAGTGAAGGTCTTAGATTACAAATTAGAGGCCTTCAAATGGCAGAAAGGAATATTCAAGATGGTGTTTCTATGATGCAGACAGTAGATGGAGCTTTATCTAGTATTACTGAAGTTTTAAAGAGAATTAAAGAATTAACTATACAATCTGGAGGAGTGAATAATGAGGAAGATTTAAAAGTTATTCAAGTAGAGATTAGTCAATTAAAAGAACAGATTGACTATACTGTTGAAAATTCAGAATTTAATGGAGTAAAATTATTAAATTCCGATAAAGTAACTACTAACGATTATCCTAAATACTTAAAGCATGTAGTAGGAGCCAATGCACAGGAAGAAATAGAAATTCCAATATATAATTTAACTACGGATCTTCTGGTTGATAAAAGAGGAAACACTTTAAAATCATTAGATGTTACTAAAAAAGAGGATTTAGATAAAAATATTAGTATAGTTGATGCAGCTATTAGCACTGTTAATTCTGTAAGAAGTAGATATGGAGCTATCCAAAATAGGATGGAAACATCTTCAGAAAACCTAGGTGGCAGCTCATTTAATTTACAAAATGCAGAAAGTAGAATTAGAGATACTGACATAGCTTTAGAAATGGCTGAATATGCAAGGACATCAGTCCTACATGAAACTTCAGTTGCATTAATGCAACAAACTAATAGATTTCCACAAGAAATTTTAAAAGTACTTGAAAATATGAAGTAAATAATAAAGAGAAGTTCTTGGAACTTCTCTTTTTTAGTGAATTTTAATTAAATTTTAATAATTTAATATTGACAGGCAAAAATGTATTAAAATATAAAATTAAATAAAATATTTAAAAATATTAATAAAAATACGAAAAATGTAGAAAAATAATATCCATTTTATATGAAAATATTATAGAAAAATAATTTATATTAAATTATAATGTAAATACAGGTAATTTTTGCATACTATTAGTTGAATAATTATACTTTTTAATTAAAATAAAAGAATTAATAAAAATAAAGATTTAAAATGTAAAAATATAATATTTGTTGGGGGAGAAGTTTATGAATATTAGTAATGATGTTTCAATGCAATTTATTAAATTAGGATTAGATGCTTCTGCATTAAGGGGTAAGGTTATAGCTAACAATATGGCTAATATTAATACTGATAATTTTAAAAAATCCTATGTTTCTTTTGAAGAAAACTTAAATGATGTAAAGAATGAATTTATATTAAAAAGAACTAAAAAAGTGCATTTGAATGGAGAATTAAATGATTCATTAATATCTGTTAAAGAAGATACTAGTACAAGTATGAGAACAGATGGTAATAATGTAGATATGGATTTAGAAAAAGTGAATCAAGCTGCCAATACTTTAATGTATAATGCTCTAATAACTCAAGCAAATTCAAAGCTTAATATGACTAAAGCTGTAATATCAGGAGGTAATGTTTAATTATGGGGTTATTTAATACTATGAGAATAAGTGCCAGTGGTTTATCTGCTGAGAGACTTAGAATGGATACTATAACATCTAATATGACAAATGCAACAACTACTAGAGGTGAAGATGGAAAGCCCTATATAAGGAAAATAGCTGTTTTTCAAGAAAATTTGGATAAGGAGAAGGGGCTAAATGGAGTTAAGGCTGTTGATATAGTAGATGATAAATCCCCTTTAAAAAGTGTATATGATCCTACACATCCAGATTCGGATGAAAATGGATATGTTACTATGCCAAATGTAAATTTATTAAATGAAATGGCAGACATGATTGCAGCATCTAGGTCTTATGAGGCTAATATAGATACACTAAATGCAACAAAAAGTATGTTTACAAAAACATTAGAGTTAGGGAGGTAGCTTATAGTGATAATTAATAATTTTGTTCCAGTAGAAAAGATTTTCGAAAACACTAATACAGCTTCTAGTATTAGTAATAATAATCCTTCAAATAAATTTCAGGACATTCTAAAGGAAAATTTAGATAAGGTAAATCAAGAGCAGATAGAGGCAGATAACATAACTAATGATTTCATTGCAGGAAAAGATGTAGATATTCATGAAATGATTCTTAGTATGGAGGAAGCAAAGATGTCACTTCAACTAGCTATTCAAGTAAGGAATAAGGTTGTAGAGGCGGTTCAAGAATTAAATAGAATGCAATTGTAATACGAAGGAGTGCTATTATTAATGGATAAGCTTAAAGAGGTTCTTAGTAAGCTATGGGGAAGATTTAAGACATTTAATAAGGGTATAAGAATAGCCATAATTGTTACAATAATTACTTTTATTATCGCAATTATATCAATGTTTTTTTATAACTCATCAACTAAGTATAAAGTTTTATTCTCTAGCTTAGAAGCAACTGATGCACAAGTTGTAATTAATAAGCTAAATGAGAAAAAAGTAGATATGAAAATAGAAGGAGATACAATACTAGTACCAAAATCTGAAGTAGACCAATTAAGATTAGAATTGGCACCAGAGCTATCAGATGGAAGTGCTGGTTATGAACTTATGGATTCAGCTAGTTCTTTTGGAATGACTGATGAAGAATTTAAACTTAAAAAATTAAGAATGCAGCAAGGGGAATTAGAAAAAACTATTAAAAGCTTCCCTCAAGTAGAAACTGCAAGAGTACATATAACACCATCAAAGGATTCAGTATTTGTAGAAGATAAGGAGCCTGGTAAAGCAGCTGTTTATTTAAAAATATCTTCAGGAAATAAATTAACTAAGGAGCAAGTTAAGTCAATAGTAGCACTTGTTTCTAAAAGCACAGAAAATGTTCCAGAAGAAAATATTGAAGTTGTAGATGATAACATGAATTTATTAACAGAGGGTTTATTTGATGAAGATAATGTAGCTGTAAGTTCTGATGCAATAAGTCAACAATTTTCATTAGAAAAGAAATATGAAGAGGAACTTCAAAAATCTATTATTCAGTTATTAGAGCCTGTAGTAGGAAAAGGTAAGGTTAAAACTTCTGTAAATGTAGACTTGGATTTTGATTCAAGACAAAAAACGGAAACAGTAATAGATCCTAATAAAGTTATAGTAAGCCAACAAGTAATAAAAGAAATAAATGGAGAAAATGCTGGAGAATCTACTGCTAGTCCCGTAGATAATAATATGGGAAATACTATAGATGAAGAAAATAACAATAATGGATCTTCTAGAGAAGAAGTAAATACAAATTATGAAAGTGGAAAGACAGAAACAAAGACAATAAGTGCACCAGGTGAAGTTAAAAGATTAACAGCTTCAGTTTTTATTGATGGAAATATTGAAGGAAATGTGCAAAGTGCCATAGAACAATCTGTAGCTAATGCTATTGGTATAAAAACTGATAGAGGAGATAGTATTTCAGTGGTAGGAATGACCTTTGATCCAGCTAATAAGTCAGAATTAGGAGAAGGAACAGAAGCTAATGGAGATTTAGCTCTACAAAATAGAAATAGAATTATTTTATATTCTATACTAGGGATTTTAGGATTAATTCTAGTTATAGTAACTTTAATAATCCTTAGAAGAAGGAAAAAGAATAATGAAGAAAAGGAAAGTTTATTAGACGTTGTAATTGATGACAGAACTGCTAATAAAATAAATGAAGAAATTCCAAGCATTGACTTTGAAACTGTTAATCCAAAAGCACATATTGAAAATGAAATAAAGAAATATGCAACAGATAAACCAGATCAAGTTGTAGATATAATCAAAGCTTGGTTAGCTGAAAGTGAGAGGTGATAATATGGCAAGAGAATCAGTTAAATTAAATGGAGTTAAAAAGGCAGCTATATTATTTATAACTCTTGGGCCTGAAGCATCCTCTGGAATTTTAAAAAAATTACCAGAATCTGAAATACAAAAAATCACCTATGAAATAGCAAATATTTCTACAGTATCAGCAGAACAAAGGGAAGTTATTTTAGATGAATTTTTAGAAATGAATAAGGCCAGAGATTATATTATTGAAGGCGGTATTGATTATGCTAGAACTTTATTATCTAAAGCTTTAGGAACTCAAAGAGCAAATGAAATTTTAAGTAAAGTAACAGAAGCAACTCAACAATATAGACCATTTTCAATTGCCAGAAAAGCTGATGCTCATCAATTATTAAATGTAATTAGTTATGAGCATCCACAAACTATTGCCTTAATTCTTTGTTATTTACAACCAGATAAGGCAGCACAAGTTCTTGCTGAGCTTCCTGAAGATACCCAAAGTGATGTGGCTTATAGAATAGCTACTATGAGCAATACTTCTCCTATGGTAATTAAGGAAATAGAGAAGGTATTGGAGAGTAAATTAAGCACAGTTGTAAGAAGTGAAATGACAGCTTTAGGTGGAGTGGAATCACTAGTTGATATATTAAACCAAGTAGATAGAACTACTGAAAAGAATATTACAGAAAGCTTAGAAAGAGAAGATGCAGAGCTTGCTGATCTTGTTAAGAGTTCAATGTTCATATTTGAAGATATTATTACTCTTGATGATATTTCTATTCAAAGAATTCTTAGAGAAGTTGATGGAAAAGAACTTGCTCTTGCTCTTAAGGGAAGTTCTGATGAAGTGGCTAATACGATTTACAGAAATCAATCTAAGAGAGCTGCTGCTTCATTAAAGGAAGATATGGAATTCTTAGGACCAGTAAGACTTATGGATGTTGAAAAATCTCAACAAAAAATTGTTGCTATTATTAGAAGGTTAGACGATGCTCAAGAAATTATAATTTCAAGAGGTGGAGAAGATGCAATCATCATATAATTTAATCAAAAGTGCTTCAGCTTTAGATGCTTCAAAAAAGGTTATTGAAACCAATTATACAGTACAAAACGTAGAAAATACTGAAGAAAATAATAGCTATTCAATGGAAGATGAATTTAGAAAAAATTATGAGTTTTTAGGTGCTAATATAATTAAAAAGGCTAAGCAAGAAGCTGAAGATATAAAAAGAAAATCTCAAATAATTGCAAATGAAATAGAAAAAAAAGCCTATGAAGAGGGATATAATCAAGGAAAATCAAATGGCTATGAAGATGGTTATGAAAATGGTTATAGAGAAGCTACTGAAAAAGTTAGATTAGAAACAGAAAAAGAAGTAAAAGAAAAAATAGATAGATCTGAAAATATTTTAGAAAAGGCTAATAAGGAATATAAGAAGTACTTACTTAATAAGGAAGAGGAAATATTAAAGCTTGCCTTTGATATGGCCAGTATTATTGCTAAAAATGAATTAAAGCGTCAAGAAACTATGCTACCTTTAATAGAAGATATTTTAGAAGAA
>Ga0129315_1000980_pt1 | contig 14431 bp, 7 predicted proteins | sample Cm827metagenome_FD_94432 | JGI IMG/M metagenome (GOLD analysis project Ga0129315, IMG submission 94432) | Eastern black-and-white colobus group fecal microbial communities from Wisconsin, USA - Cm827 metagenome | ecosystem: Host-associated > Mammals > Digestive system > Large intestine > Fecal...
ATTCTTTTACAAGACCGACATGGAGCCTGGGTTCCGGGTCATAGACGATACAAGGAACAGCCTCCTCAAGATAGATACGATGGAGCAGCTGTTCCAGGATTGCTTTGAGGACGATGATCTCATTCCTGGCGGATCCTTCAGGGACTTCATGGAACACTACAGCGGGGACAGGAACGAGAACGCCATCAGGGACCAGCTCATACAGAGTTATGAAAAGCTCCGGGCCATGCCGGATTATTTCCAGTGGGCGGAAAAATGCGCAGACCAGCTGGCGGACAAGGGTTCCATTCAGGATTCCCCTGTCTACGACAAGATGTGCTCCTATATCCGGTCGCGCATGGATGAGGCGGCAGGGTTGTGCCGCCGGACCCACGACCTGGCAGAGGATGCAGGCTGTCCTAAAATGGCGGAAAAGCTCATGAAGGACATGGAGAAGATAACAGAATGGAAGGATCAGGCCATTTCGGGAGATGTGGATGAGACCTTTTTTGATGCAATAAGGAAGCCGTCCTTCGAGAGGATGGCGGCAACCAAGGCCGAAAAGGATGCCTGGAACGAGATCAAGGATCAGGTGAAGGCGCTGAGGGACGGCAAACTCGGGTATAAGGGGATCCTCAGCGGCATGGCGGATGCATTCGCGCCGGAAGGCCTGGAAACATCCTTTTGCGAGATGTACGAGACCGAAAAATACCTCAGGTACTACATCGGTATCATGAAGGAGTTCGAGAAGAGATTCGCCAGGGGCAAGAAGGAGCTGAACGCCGTGGACTTCGGTGACATCGAGCACATGGCCCTCGACATACTGCGCGACGACGGCATAGCCGCAGACCTTCGGGAGAGATACAGATTCTTTTTCATAGACGAGTACCAGGACACCAACTACATACAGGAGGCCCTGATTAACCGCATCTCCAGGCCGGACAACGTGTTCCGGGTGGGAGATGTGAAGCAGAGCATCTACAGGTTCCGCCAGGCGGAGCCGGAGATCTTCATGGAGACAAGGAGGAGATACGCCAGTGAGGACAACCGGGACGCCGTGGCGATCGACCTCAACAGCAACTTCCGCAGCAGCGGCTCGACCGTGGCCTATATCAACGATGTTTTTGCGGAGATAATGCCGGGTTACGACGACAGCGCAGCCCTGAAGCACGGCAGGAAGGACGACCCGACTTATTACCTGACGCCTGAGGTGGACGTCCTCGTGAAAGATCAGGGAGACGATGAAGAGCCTGACATGGAAGCTCTCGCGGCGGTCGATACGGACGACGAGGAGAGTGCAGTTGGATCTGCGGGCGCCGGGAGCGGTGAAAAAGAGAGCCCGGGAAATATCGATGCAGAGGCCCGGTTCGTGGCGAAGAGAGCGGGCGAGATAATTGGAACGGAGTTTTTCGACGGGAGCATAGGAAAGGTCCGCCGGGCTACCCCGAGAGATATCGTGGTGCTCATGAGGAGCACGAAGGGAAAGGCGGACAGCTACTACAAGGCCATGCAGGAGGCGGGCATCCCGGCATATGTGAACGACGACTCCGGGTATTTCGACACGGTGGAGATCGGACTTGCGCTGAGGCTGATCCAGCTGGTGGAGAACACCAGGCGGGACATCCCGCTCATATCCGTGCTCCATTCGGGTATCTTCGGGTTCTCGGCAGGAGAGCTTGCCGTCATCCGGGCAGAGGCCTCGGAGCAGAAGGCGGTGAGCAGGCAAAAACCTTATTATCAGGCGTTTTTCTGGTACTGCGCCAGCGGTGGAGAGGCAGCTCTGAGAGAGAAGTGCTGCACTGCGCTCGAGAGTATACGCCGTTGGCAGGAAAAATCAGTGTCCATGGAGCTTGAGGACTTTCTGTGGTATGTTCTCGTGGACTCAGGACTCTACATGCTGGCAGGAGCAATGTACGGAGGCGCCCAGAAGCAGGCGAATCTGAGGAGCCTGGCGGACAAGGCCCTCGAGTACCGGCAGGGCGGTGTCGCTTCACTGGGCGGGTTCATCAGCTATCTTGAGCTTCTGAAAAAGAGGGAGATCAAGACCGGACAGACTATGACTGTCGGTGAAGAGGACGATCTGGTGCGGATCATGACCATCCACAAGAGCAAGGGGCTGGAGTTTCCTTTTGTGATCGTAGCCGGACTGGGAGCGCAGAGGATGAGGCCAAAACTCATGAAGGGAGTCCAGATCAACGCGGATGAGGGGATGGGTATCACCTTCGTGGACAGAGAAAAGGGGTTCCACAGGCCAACGGTGATCCAGCAGCTGATATACGAGAAGGACAAGGAGGACGAGTACCAGGAGGATCTCCGGGTCCTGTACGTGGCGCTCACCAGGGCCAAAGAAAAGCTCATGCTGGTGGGCACCGTAAACAGCGAGGAAAAACTCGACGGAGAGGTGGCCGGAAGGAACACCTACCTGGACATACTCCACAACGTCCTCAAGACACCGGACAACGAGTTCAATATCAGGCCGGCCGACGTCGGCACGTCTCAGGTGCGGCCGGCATTTTTCACGGAGTTCATGACCCGCCACAGCAAGATCGGGGATCTCAGGAGCAGCGATGGCTACAGCCAGGTGGCGTCACGCCTGGAGTTCAGCTATCCGTACCGGGACGACCTGGAACTGCCTGCAAAATATTCCGTCAGCAGGTTGAGACTCGAGGAACTGGAGGGGAACGAAGCTACTCAGGCGGAGCCTCTGGTGCCTGATTGGGACGACGAAGACGAAGGTGTGGAAGGCTCAGGACACGGGTCGGAGAACGGAACGGAGAACAGAGTGGAACATGAGCCGGTGAGGCACGTACACCTCAGCCCTTACGGGAGCGCGCACACCATAACCGCCGCGGAAAAGGGTACGGCCTATCACAGGATAATGGAGTATGTGGATTTCTCCATGGCCTGCGAGGATGCGGCCGCCGGAAGAAGCGACTACGTCATGGAAAGAGCGAGAGAACTGGTGGACAAGAGAGCCATCAGGGAGGACGTCTTCAATGTTCTGGATATGGAGATGATACTTGGGTTCTTCCGGTCAGAACTGGGACAGAGGGCCGGAAAGGCGGCAGCCGCGGGACTTTTAAGGAAGGAAAAGCCGTTTACACTAAGAACCGAGAGAAATGGAAGAAACATCCTGGTACAGGGCATCATTGACTGCTGCTTCCAGGAGGGGGATTCGCTGGTTCTCATCGACTACAAGAGCAGCAGCCTCCGGTCTGGCTTCAGCCATGAGGAGGAGCTTGAAAGGATAAAGGATGAATACCGCCCTCAGCTCCGTCTGTACAAGGAGGCACTGGAATACGCCCGCCCGTACAGGGTGGAGGAGATGTATATCTATCTGTTCCATACTGGAGAATGCCTGGCATTGTGATCGAGACATCATAGCCTTCGCTACGTGATGACCTTACTCTTATGTAAGCCTGTGATTGATGTAACTGAAAAAGGAGCCGTCCTTTCGGACAGCTCCTCTTTTAGTTGCGTTCTTCAGAACCGTTAACCGATGGTATCGATTAAACAAGTCCCTGCCACATCATAGCCTTAGCGACTCTCTCGAATCCAGCGATGTTAGCGCCGGCTACGAAGTTCTCGCCCAGGTCATACTGTGCACAAGCATCCTCGATCTGCTTGAAGATGTTGACCATGATGCCTTCCAGCTTAGCGTAAACATCATCAGCGGAGAATACGATGTGCTGAGCGTTCTGGCTCATCTCCAGGCAGGAGCATGCAACTCCGCCGGCGTTTGCAGCCTTGGAAGGTCCAACAACTACGTTGTGAGCCTGCAGGTACTGAATAGCCTCGTTTGTGGTAGGCATGTTAGCTCCCTCGATGAGGTATCTTGCACCGTTCTCAACCATCTGCTTAGCGTGCTCAAGCTGAATATCGTTCTGCATTGCGCAAGGGATGTACAGGTCTGCCTTTACGCCCCATGGCTTCTCGCCAGGGATGAACTTTGCACCCTTGAACTTCTCTGCGTAAGGAGCGCAGATGTTCTTTCCGGAAGCTCTCAGCTCCAGCAGGTAGTCGATCTTCTCGCCCAGAACACCGTCCTCGTCCAGGATGTATCCGTCTGGACCGGAGAATGCGATAACCTTAGCTCCCAGCTGCTCCAGCTTCTGTGCTGTTCCCCATGCAACGTTTCCGAATCCGGAGATAACAACCTTCTTGCCCTCAATGCTCTCGCCGAAGTGCTTCAGGACCTCTCTTGCGAAGAATACGATTCCGTATCCAGTAGCCTCTGTTCTTCCGTACAGTCCGCCGTTCTCAGTTCCCTTTCCGGAGAATGTTCCGTCGTACTGGTTTGTCAGTCTCTTGTACTGACCCATGATGTAGCCGATCTCTCTTCCGCCTACACCCATGTCTCCTGCAGGGTCATCCTCGTTAGGACCAACGTACTTGTAGAGCTCTGTTGTGAAGCTCTGGCAGAAACGCATGATCTCGTTGTTGGACTTTCCGTTAGGATCGAAGTCGGAGCCGCCCTTGCCGCCGCCGATAGGAAGACCTGTCAGGGAGTTCTTGAAGATCTGCTCAAATGCCAGGAACTTCAGGATTCCAGGATATACGTTAGAAGCAAATCTGATTCCGCCCTTGTAAGGTCCGAGCGCGGAGTTGAACTGAACTCTCCAGCCTCTGTTTACATGAGCTTTGCCCTCATCGTCCATCCAAGGAACTCTGAACTGGATCATTCTCTCAGGCTCGATGATCCTGTCCATCAGTCCGGACTCAACGTACTCCGGATGAGCCTCAACAACTGGCTCGATGGATGTCAGAACTTCCTCAACAGTCTGAATGAACTCAGGCTCGTTTGGATAACGATCCTTTACGATGTCGATGTACTTCTGTGTTAAATTAGCCATTGGTGTATCTCCTTATAAAAATACTTTATAAATGGATTAGTGGCGCCTTTCGTGCCATCGACTGAATTTTAACACCCTGAAAATAGACTGTCAACATGTATACAATTCAAAAATGTCTCTATTGCGAGAAAATAAAAAATGCCAGATTTGTTGTATTTTTCAACAGTCTTCGAGAATGCAGGATACAATGAATCGTGCATCATCCACGGTGATTCCTGGCAGACGGGCGCGGAGAGTGATAAACACTAATGAATGTATATTCATGTAATATTGATTAATTTTTACCAAACTCAGAAAATGCTTTTCATCAAATTTATCGGTCGCTGATTGTGTGGTAGAATATCTTGTGCTTTTATCGTCATACGGCACAACAGAAATGGAAGGAGATCTTTTTACATAATGGATCTGAGCAGTTTGAACAGAGAACAGCAGCGTGCGGTGCAGTGCATCCAGGGGCCTCTGCTGATCCTCGCCGGAGCGGGGAGCGGCAAGACGACCACCATGACACACCGTATCGCTTACATGATAGAACAGGGGATATCCCCTTATAACATTCTGGCGGTGACATTCACGAACAAGGCCGCCGGGGAGATGAGGGACAGGGTGGAAAGCCTGACAGACGATACCTATGGCATCTGGATCATGACATTCCATGCCACATGTCTCAGGATCCTCAGGTACCAGAGTGAAAGGCTTGGATACAAGAACGGATTCACCGTATACGACGAGTCCGACAGGAAGGCCCTCATAAAGCAGATCCTCAAGAAGGCCCAGATCAGTGAGAAGGAGTTCCCGGTCAACATGATCCAGAGCACCATCAGCAGCTGCAAGGAAAAGGAGATCACACCCGAGTCATATATGGAAGACAACGCGGGAGATCACATCGCCCAGACTGTCGGCAAAATCTACAGGGAGTATCAGTCCGAGCTGATGAAGAACAACGCCATGGATTTTGACGACCTCCTGTGGAACGGAGTCAGGCTCCTCCAGGAGAATCCGGATATCCTGAAGCACTACCAGAACAGGTTCAAATACATAATGGTGGACGAGTACCAGGATACCAACTATCTCCAGTACAAATTCATAGAGCTGCTCGCCTCCGCCAGCAGAAATCTCTGTGTGGTTGGAGACGACGACCAGTGCATCTACCAGTGGAGAGGCGCAGACATACGCAACATCCTTGACTTCGAGAAGGATTTTCCAGAGGCAAAGACCATCAAGCTTGAGCAGAACTACCGCTCTGACGCCAACATCCTGGCCCTCGCCAACTCCGTGATCAAAAACAACAAGGGCCGCAAGAACAAGAAGCTCTGGACCAGCAGGCCCGCAGGTGAGAAGATCGAATACCGCCGCCTGGACGACGAGAAGCAGGAGGCCTGGTTTATAGGCAGCGAGATCGACAGGCTCCATAAAGAAGGCTACAAGTACAGCGACATGGCGGTCCTCTACCGGAAGAACGCACAGTCCCGCGCCTTCGAGGAAAAATTTTCTTTCCGGGGCATTCCCTACCGCGTGCTGGCGGGGCTTCGCTTCTACGACCGCAAGGAGATCAAGGACGTGATGTCCTACCTCCGTCTCATCGATAACCCGGACGATGACGTTGCCATTACGAGGGTCATAAACGAGCCGAAGCGCGGCATGGGTCCGAAGACACTCGGGGCGGTGACCGCCTATGCCAACGCCTATGGCATCAGCATATACAGGGCGCTCAAGGAGCCCGACGTGCGGGGCGCTCTCGGCAAGAAGGCCGGCCACGAGATCGACAAGTTCATCGCCATGATCGACAGCTGCAGGGCGGAGCAGGAGAACCTGACCATAGAAGACCTCTACGACAACGTCCTGAAGATGTCCGGCTATCTCCAGGCTCTGGAGGACGCCAACACGGTGGAGGCCGACGCCAGGATAGAGAACATTCTGGAATTCCGCTCCGTTGCGGCAGAATATCAGAAGAATCTGGCAGGCGGTGCTTTTGAGGACTTTGAAAAGGAGATGGAGGAGGAGCGCAAGGATCTGCGGGAGAGCGGGTTCGATGTGGATGAGCCTACGGAGCTCAGCGCTTTCCTCGAGCGTATCACCCTCATGTCGGACATCGACAACCGTGATGAGGACGAAGACGCGGTGGTACTCATGACCATGCACAGCGCCAAGGGCCTGGAATTTCCGGTAGTTTTCATGCCTGGCATGGAGAACGGCATCTTCCCCGGGGCCGCATCCCTCGAGAGCAAGGATAAGCTTGAGGAAGAGAGGAGGCTCTGTTATGTGGGTATCACGAGAGCAAAGAAAAAGCTCTACCTCACCAGCGCGGAGACCAGGACTCTCTACGGCCGGACGGATTACACCATGGAGTCGTACTTTCTCAAGGAGATGGACGGTTCGCTGATCGAAGGGGACAGGACTCCGGAAAAGAGAAGGGCCTCGGAGGGAGGCTTCCGGGGAGAAGGAGGCCTTTACGGCACAAGGACGGTGAACGGCAGATCCCACGGTACCGCAGACGGATACGGGGGAAGACCTGCTGGCAAGCCTTTTGATCCTCTGAAGTACGTTAAGAGGGAGATCAAGGCAGGTCCGGTGGAGGACTTCCAGATCGGAGACACCCTCGAACATCCGAAGTTCGGCCGGGGTATGCTCATAGAGCAGGATGCGAAGACCATGTCGATCATGTTCGATTCGGTTGGGATGAAGAAGATAGGAAAAGGATTCGTAAAGATCACCAAGGTCGATCCGGGAGAAGACTGATGGCAGATAACAGGGAAACAGAAGCGAAGAAGGTCAGGATAAGGGAACTCATAGCTAAGCTGAACGAGGCCTCCAGAGCCTATTACGATGAGGCTCAGGAGATCATGACGAATTTCGAGTACGACGCGCTTTACGACGAACTGGGGGCTCTTGAGGAGGAGACTGGATACAGGCCTGAGGACAGCCCTTCCATCAACGTGGGGTATCAGGTCTCGACCGCTCTGCCAAAGGAACGCCACTCTTCCAGGATGCTCTCTCTGGACAAGACCAAGGACAGGGAGCATCTGAAGTCCTGGCTGGGAGACCACGAGGGGCTCCTGTCGTGGAAGCTGGACGGGCTCACGGTGGTCCTTACATACGAAAACGGAGAGCTGTCAAAGGCGGTCACCCGCGGCAATGGAGAGATCGGAGAGGTGATCACGGATAACGCAAGGGTTTTCACCAACGTTCCGGAGTCTATCCCTCACAAGGGTACTACCGTTGTCAGGGGGGAGGCCGTTATCAAGTACTCCGACTTCGAGAAGATCAACAGCCAGATAGACGACGCAGACGCGAAATACAAAAACCCGAGGAACCTGTGCAGCGGCTCTGTCCGTCAGCTGGACAGCCGGATAACCGCGGAAAGAAACGTGAACTTTTTTGCCTTCACCCTTAGCAGCGCAGAAGATGTTGACTTTGGCGGCAGCAGGCGCAGGCAGATGGAATGGATGAAGGAGCAGGGCTTCGACGTGGTCCACTACGAGATGGTGGACGGAGGAGATCTGCTGGAGACCATAGATAAATACGAGGCGGCGATCGCCGGCTTCGATGTGCCATCCGACGGACTGGTACTTACTTTGGAAGATCTTGAATACGCCGCGACACTGGGTACCACGGCGAAGTTCCCGAGGGACTCCATGGCCTTCAAGTGGAGAGACCAGGAGGCCGAGACCACCCTCATGGAGATCGAGTGGAGCCCGTCGAGAACGGGGCTTCTGAATCCGATAGCTGTGTTTCAGCCGGTGGAGCTGGAGGGGACCACTGTGTCCAGGGCCTCTGTGCACAACCTCAACATCATGGAAGACCTGGAGCTGGGCATTGGAGACAGGATAAAGGTCTACAAGGCCAACATGATAATCCCGCAGATCGCAGATAACATCACTCGCAGCGGAAAGGCGCAAATACCGGATAAATGTCCGGTATGCGGAGGCCGCACCGAGGTGCGCGCCGACGGCGGCACCAAGACTCTCGTGTGCACGAATCCCGACTGCGTGGCGAAAAAAGTAAAGCGGTTTTCCCTTTTCGTGTCCCGGGATGCCATGAACATCGAGGGCCTTTCGGAGTCCACGCTCCTGAAACTCATGGGGCTTGGGCTGATCCACGGGTTCCCGGATATTTTCCGCCTGGAGCAGCACAGGGAGGAGATTGCATCCATGGAAGGCTTCGGTGAGAAGTCGGCCGACAATCTCATCAATGCGATCGAAAAGGCCAGAAACACGAGACCCGAGAGGATCCTGGCCGGGCTTGGGATCCCCGGGATCGGCGTCGCAACGGCCGGAGTCATCGCACGGCACTGCCATGGGAGCTGGGACAGGATAATAAAGCTTTCCGGAGAGGAGCTGTCTTCCATCAATGGAATAGGGCCGGTCCTGGCAAATGAATATGAGGCATTCTTCGCTGATGAAGGCAACATGGCCATGGTGAAGGAGCTTTCCTCACTGCTCAGGATCGACGAGAGCGTTGAGGACAGGGGAAGCCTGCTTCAGGACAAGGTGTTCGTAATAACCGGGTCGCTGGAGCACTTCGAGAACAGGGACGCCATGAAGGCAGCCATACAGGCCCAGGGGGGCCGTGTGTCGGGGTCGGTGTCCGGCAAGACGGACTATCTGATAACCAATGACCCTGGGTCCGGGTCTTCCAAGAACAGGAAGGCTCAGGAGCTGGGAGTGAAGATAATAACAGAAGAGGAAGCGATGGAGCTGATGGGAAGACCTTGATGCCTGAGGCTCCGGGCCGGGCCCGGAAGGAGGAACAGCTGTGGAAAATCCTGAGAGCGCGATCACACAGAGAGATCAGGCATTTGACGAGACCGAGGAGAAGGTATTCGAGCTTCTCGAGGAAAAGAAGTACTTCAGGTGCCGTGATGAGCTGCTGAAGAACAACGCGGTAGATATTGCGGAGATACTGGGAGACGTGATGAGAGAGTATGACATGCAGAAGGCGGTCATACTTTTCCGGACGCTTCCCAAGGACATAAGCGTAGATGTCTTCGCCAATTTCGATATCGACGATCAGGTGGAGATCATCAACATCATCACCGATCCCGAGATCGAATACATCATAAAAGAGCTGGACTTCGACGACATGATCGACGTCATCGAGGAGCTGCCGGCCAACATAGTGGACAAGATCCTGGAGAAGACCCCGAGACAGGAACGCCGCCAGATAAACACCTTTTTGAAGTACAAAGAGGACTCGGCGGGTTCCCTGATGACGCCTGACTACATCAACCTCACGAAGGGGATGACTGCCAAGGAGGCTCTTGAGCACATCAAGGACGTGGGAATGGACTCAGAGACCATATACACCTGCTATGTCCTTGACAGCGGCAGGAAGCTCATCGGAGTCGTGTCTCTGCGTTCGCTGGTGATCGCCCCGGATAATGCCAAGGTGTCTGACATCATGCGGGAGGACGTTGTGTACGCCCACGTGGACGACGACCAGGAGGAGATATCCGACCTTTTCAAGAAATACGGATTTATCGCCATTCCTGTTGTTGACAACGAGAGCCGCCTTGTCGGCATCATCACCGTGGACGACATCATGGACGTCATCGAGGAGGAGACCACCGAGGACATCGAGCGAATGGGAGGAGTTATCGACTCCAAGGACAAGGACTATTTCGATATGTCCGTGTGGGATCACGTGAAGGCGAGGCTTCCGTGGCTTTTCCTTCTCATGTGCTCTTACGTCATAACAGGAGGCATCATTCAGAGCTATCAGGACGCGCTGTCCAAGGTGATATCGCTTGTAGTCTACATGCCTATGCTGATGGGAACGGGAGGAAACTCCGGGACCCAGTCATCCACGCTTATTATCCGCGGAATGGGCACCGATGAAATAGAGCTGGGTGACGAGCCGAAGGTCCTGTGGAAAGAGCTCCGCGTCAGCCTCATAGTGGGACTGTGCATAAGCTCTCTCAATTTCGCCAGGATCGTCTTCCTGGATCACAATCCACCGCTGGTGGCCCTGACGGTGTGTGCATCCATGGTGGTGATCGTTGTGATCGCCAAGTGTATAGGCGGGCTCCTTCCTATGCTGGCCAAGAGGATCGGTCTGGACCCTGCACTCATGGCGGGCCCTCTTATGGCGTCGCTTACGGACATGGTCTCCCTTGTGACGTACTTCAGGATGGCCGTCCTGATAATGCACGTGTGACGCTGCGACAACGGGACAGAACAGAGAAAAAACAATTTTACACCGGCGGAACAAGAATCCGGAGCCCTCTTGTGTTATCATCCATACAAGGGAGGACGGAGTTCCCCGTGTGTTGTATAGTTTATGGATGATCAGGAGGTAATCGTGAGCAAGACTAATTACGCAGAGTTGACAGAGACCGCCCGCAGGGTGAGGATCAATGCTCTCAAGGCCATTGCGGCTGCCGGCTCGGGACATCCCGGCGGTTCACTTTCGGCGGCAGACATCATTACAGCACTTTATTTCAACGTGATGAACATCGACCCCAGAGATCCGGAAATGGAGGACAGGGACAAGTTCGTTCTGTCGAAGGGACATGCGGTTCCTGCACTTTACGCCGCCCTGGGAGAGAGAGGATATTTTGACGTAGAGGATATGATGACTCTGAGGAAGATAGATAGTCCTTTCCAGGGGCATCCTAACATGAGGAAAGTGCCTGGGATCGAGATGTCCACAGGATCTCTCGGACAGGGCTTTTCGGCCGCGGTTGGGATGGCCACGGCGAACAAGATAGACGGAAAGTCCGGCAGGATCTATGTTCTCACCGGTGACGGTGAACTCCAGGAGGGCATTATCTGGGAGGCAGCGATGTCAGCGGCTCACAGAAAGCTGGACAACCTGGTAGCGATCGTGGATCTGAACGGATTGCAGATAGACGGCAGGGTGGACGATGTAATGAGAGTGCGCCCTGTAGAAGGAAAGTTCAGACGATTCGGCTGGAACACACTGGAGGTGGACGGGCACTCCTTCCCTGACCTCATCGACGCTTTTGAGAGCGCAAGGCACACGAAGGGAGTTCCGACGGCGATAATCGCAAACACCGTCAAGGGCAAAGGCGTTTCCTTTATGGAGGATCAGGCAGGATGGCACGGAAAGGCTCCGGATCAGGAGCAGCTGGCGCAGGCGATCCAGGAGCTGGGAGGTGACAACTAATGGCAGAGAGCAAGAAGATAGCGACCAGGGCTGCATATGGAGAATTCCTGGTGCAGGAAGGTGCGAACAACGATAAGCTGATCGTCATGGACGCCGATCTCTCCGGATCCACCAAGACAAAAGAATTTGCCAGAGTTTTTCCGGAGCGTTTCGTACAGTCTGGAATAGCCGAGCAGGATCTCATGGCTGAGGCCGCCGGCATAGCGCTCTCCGGTCATGTAGTGTGCGCAAGCACCTTTGCCATGTTCGCCGCCGGAAGGGCCTATGAGATCATCAGGAATTCCATCGGATACACCGGCGCAAACGTAAAAATCTGCGCCACCCATGCGGGTATCACAGTGGGAGAGGATGGAGCAAGCCATCAGACTTTTGAGGACATAGCCCTCATGAGGGAGATCCCGGGCATGATGGTAATAAACCCGTCGGATGCGGTAAGCGCAAAGAAGCTCCTTAAACAGGCCGTGGACATGGAAGGACCGGCATATGTGAGGCTGGGACGGTCCGCGGTCCCGGTGCTCTACGACGATGACCACGAGTTCAAGCTCGGAAAGGCCGAGACACTGAGAGAGGGAGACGATGTCACCATCATCGCCACCGGCATCATGACCGCAGCGGCCCTTGAGGCAGCAGAGACACTGGCTGGAGAGGGCATTCAGGCCAGAGTCCTGGACATGCACACGATCAAGCCGCTGGATGAGGACGCCGTTATCAGCGCCGCCAGAGAGACGGGAAAGATCGTGACCGCCGAGGAGCATTCGGTTATCGGAGGCCTTGGCAGCGCGGTGGCTGAGGTAGTGGTGAAGAACTGTCCGGTCCCTGTGGAGATGGTAGGACAGAAGGATGTGTTCGGAGAGTCCGGAAAACCAGATGAGCTCCTGAAGAAATACGGCATGACTGCAGAAGATATCGTGGAAGCCGTGAGAAAGCTGGCGAAGAACTGAAGGTAAGATGAAAAAGTAAGATTAAAAAGAGGAGCTGCCGCATTTAACAAAATGTGGCGGCTCTTTTGCGCCTCGGCGTCCCACGCTCGACACGGCGTGATATCTTCCGGGTCCGGCCGGCGGTAGTGACAACACCTGGCAAAACATGAATGTTTATGCATTTATTTGAATTATTTATTGCGAGATGCCATTCACTCGTGGTATTATTACGGAGTTTATTGAGATGCCAACAGATCAAGACAAAGGAACGGTGCAGTAAATGGCAATGTATTGGAAAGGTTTTCTGATAGCGTGTCAGGGTATTCCGGCAACAGTGGCCGTCAGCCTGATCGCTGTTATCATAGGAGCTATAATCGGACTCTTCCTGGCCCTTCTCAGGCTGGCGAACAACACGGTGCTGAGAACTATAGCAAAGATATACATAGATGTGGTAAGGGGGACACCGATGGTGGTCCAGGCGTTTATATTCGCGTACGGCATACCGCAGCTCCTCCAGGCCAACAACGTGGAGTTCCGGTGGGATAACCTGGTGATACCGGCAGTGATAGTCTGCGGCCTCAACAGTGCCGCATACATGGCTGAGATCGTCAGGAGTGGTATCCAGGCCGTGGACAAAGGCCAGATGGAGGCGGCCAGATCGCTGGGCATGAGCAAGTCAATGGCCATGAGGCTGATAATCATCCCGCAGGCGGTTAAGGTGATACTCCCTGCTGTGGGCAACGAGTTCGTTACTCTGATAAAGGAGACCTCGGTACTCAGCTTCGTCGGAGTTGTAGAGGTCATGAGGAGAGGCGCCCTGTGGAATGCGGCAACGTTTGAGACTTTCCCGGCCTACATTGGCGTGGCGCTGGTATATATGCTCCTCACCATTCCGCTCTCCAAGATCATCGGACACGTTGAGGGCAAGATGAGACACGAGGAGGCGGCATAAAATGATAGAGATAAAAGATCTGCACAAGAGTTTCGGCAGTCACAAGGTGCTGAAGGGAATAAACGAGACAGTGGACGAATCCGAGGTGCTGTGCATAATAGGGCCGTCGGGATCGGGCAAATCCACCATGCTGAGATGCATCAATCACCTGGAGGAGCCTACCTCCGGTGAGATCTACATCGACGGTGAGCTGATCACAGATAAGAACATCAACGAAGTGAGGAAGAGGATGGGCATGGTGTTCCAGAGCTTCAATCTTTTCCCGCACAAAACGGTGCTGGAAAACATCACCATCGCACCCATGAATGTAAAGGGCGTCTCCCAGGAGGAGGCGGAAAAGAAGGCCATGGAACTGTTGGCCAGAGTTGGCCTTGAGGACAAGGCTTCCGAGTATCCGAAGTCGCTGTCCGGCGGTCAGCAGCAGCGTGTTGCAATAGCAAGGGCACTGGCTATGGATCCTGAGGTGATGCTCTTCGACGAGCCTACATCGGCGCTCGATCCGGAGATGGTAGGTGAGGTGCTCAGCGTTATGAAGGACCTGGCAAAGGAAGGCCTGGCAATGATAGTTGTGACCCACGAGATGGGCTTTGCAAAAGAGGTGG
>Ga0129315_1000981_pt1 | contig 14404 bp, 12 predicted proteins | sample Cm827metagenome_FD_94432 | JGI IMG/M metagenome (GOLD analysis project Ga0129315, IMG submission 94432) | Eastern black-and-white colobus group fecal microbial communities from Wisconsin, USA - Cm827 metagenome | ecosystem: Host-associated > Mammals > Digestive system > Large intestine > Fecal...
AATCTTTTTTGCTGGCCGCCGCTTGTGCTTGCGTACTTCCCGTACCAGCTCCCAGATCTCTGGCGTGATCAGCGGCTCATGGGTATTCTCGAACCGCAGCCACTCCGACTCCGGGCGCTCGATCTTCTTTTTGTTCTTGTAGGACGGTGTGGTGTAGCGCAGGCTGATGGTGTGCCCCAGGTAGATCTCATCCTCCAGCATCTTGGCGATGGTAGTATCGCTCCAGTCATATGGCCGTGTGGTGTCCAGCCCAGTCAGGGCCACACCATACTTCTGGAAGTAGTAGTTGATGGGGGTGAGGACCTGCTCCTGCTTCAGCTGCCGGGCGATCTGACTGGGTCCCCGTCCGGAGGCGCACAGATGGAAGATCTTCCGCACCACTTCAGCGGCTTCCGGGTCAGGGACGATCTTCTTGGGATCGTCCTGTGCCTTTTGGTAGCCATAGCGGGGCCGGGTGGCGATCCGCTCTCCTCGCTGGGCCTGTGCTTTCTTCACCGCCCGGATCTTCCGACTGGTATCCTTGGCGTAAAACTCGTTGAACAGGTTTTTGAATGGAACAAAGTCGTTCTCCCCATAAAGACTGTCCACATTGTCATTGATGGCAATAAACCGCACACCATAGCTGGGGAATACCAGTTCGGTCAGCTTGCCTACTTCCAGATACTCACGGCCCAGACGGCTGAGATCCTTGACGATCACTGTGCGCACCATACCGTTCTCCATCAGCCGCATGACTTCGTTCCATCCGGGACGGTTGAAATTGGTACCGGAGAAACCGTCATCGTACAAAAAGTGTGGATTGATGAACCCTTTCTCTCTGGCGTATTGCTCCAGGATCATGCGCTGGTTCTGGATGCTGTTGGACTCCCCCTCCCGGTCATCCTCCTGACTGAGCCGGGCGTACAGGATGTCATATGGTTCCTGGTTTGCCTGCTTCATCTGCTTCTCCTTTCTTTCCGGCAAACCGATACGGTGTGTCTCAAACATACCGTATCGGGCCCCGGAAGTCTATCCCAAACGGAGATTTATTTTTTCTCCTGTAGGTCAATGTACTCCAGCAGTCTGGCCGTTGGGGTGACCGAGTTGGTGTGGAAGAAGGAACTGACCAAAAAGTTCCGTTTGTCCACCAGCATGGTGCGCCGTACCCGTTTTCCCAATGTTCCAGTGGCTACCTCGGAGTCATCAAATCGAGTGGAGACCAGACCGTCCTGGTCTGTCTGAGTAGCGGACTGGGTGTAGTCACAGGAACCCAGTACACCTGTCTCCAGAAAACTCTGCAGCTCTGTTTTATTGTTCAATGGCGTGATCCTCCAAGATTTTTATGACATGGTCTGTTGCCAGGCCTGTTCTTCCTCATGATCGTCCTCCTTATGACCCAGGGCGATCTTCTTTTCCTGTTCTTTGCGCAAGGTCTTGCGGTCGGAGCGGTGGCGCATGGTGGTGCTGTCCATCAGGGGATCAGCATCTTGACCGCGCTCCAGACTGTGGCCAAGCCGGACCAGATTACCTGCAAGAGCACCATACCCACCATAGTCCCCAGCAAAATCAGGGCCAGCCATACTATGACCGACATCGCCGTTCCCAGACTGGGCGGAGAAACAGAAATCTCTTTCTTCTTCCCAGCCTGTTGCAGCAGCCGCTGTACTTCCGCCACATCCCGCGTCAGTGCCTCCATCTGCGCCTGGGTGGGGCACGGCTCCCTCCAGCTGGAAGCCTCCCGCAGAAGGGATGTGTGTGCCGCTGTGTGCCGCTCCAGCTCGTCCAGCCGATGGAGCAGCTCCTGCCACTCCTCCTTGCCGGGACAGTTTTGCGGTATCATAGTCTGCGGAGCATTCCTCCGCTTCAATTCCTCCATGGGCAAGCGCTGCCCGGATTCTGAACTCATGTTCCATAACCTCCTTTGCGTACTTTTCCTCGTGGAGCCGGTCGTCCCGACACTTCATTCCCTTGGGTGTGGTGTAGGTGATGTTCTTCCGGCTGTCCGTCCAGCGCACCTGATACCCCTCGCTCTCCATCAGAGAGATGAATTCCTCCTTGCTGGCAGCGTACCGCATGCACTGGTCAATGGTGTTCATGAGGCGGAACTTCCAGCTCTCGCCCTTCGCGGCGGAGCGGTACTCTCTGGTGCTCATCCGCTTTTGCTTGACCTGCTTCTGCGGTGGCGGAAGGATCTCCAGACCGTGGGCAACGCAGATTTCATCGTTGGCTATCCGGTGGGTCTGCAGGTCGGCGGCACTTTGATGGAGTTTCTTGCCGCTCTGGAAGCTCACACTGTTCACCACCAGGTGATTGTGGAGATGCTCTGTGTCCATATGGGTGGCCACTAACACCTCAAAGTTTGGAAACTCACGCTGGGCTAGTTCCAGCCCAATAGCGTGAACTTCCTGTGGGGACAGGTCATCCTGCTTGTCAAAGGACTGCACGAAATGATAGTACTGTCTGCCATCTGTCTTATGGAACCGCTCCTTGGTGAGCTGCATTTCGGAGCAGACACTTTGGGCGGTGCAGTTCCAGCCGGAGACCAGCCGACGATCTTCCCATGTGGTTTTCTCTTCCTGCTGGACATAGCGCAGCACACCACCCAGAGCACCTCTGCCACCGCCACGATTTTTGATTGCGGTGAAGGTTGCCATCTCAAGTCACCTCCCGTAACAGCTCTCGGAGCTGTTCATAGATTTTTCCATAGTTTTCTGCCAGCGTTTCACCTTTGACTACAGATACTCTCCCCATGTTGGCCAGGGTGGTGAGCTGATTTAGATTTCTCCCCTGGGCTTTCAGTTCAGACAGCACCTGTTCTAACCCTTCCACCCGCACGATCTCTTTTCCCAGTCCGCTGTAGCACAGGTAATCGGTGACCGTCAGGCCAGCGGCCTTGGCTCGTTCCCGGATAGCTTCTTTCACACGGGGCGTCACCCGCAGGGTGATGATCTCACTCTTTTTTACTCTCTGCATTGCTCCTCCTCCCCCTCAGGGGCCGGTACGGGGCAGCGCCCCGAAACTGTGCGCGGCGTATAGCCGGGCGCGATGCTTGCCCTCCCCGAAGGGAGGAATCCGTCTCCACGGCCCCCGCCGCGCCCTCTCCAGACGGTTGGTCAACGGCAGCAGGGTCGATAGGGACGATTTCTCCGGCACCCTCCAAATCGACACTATCGGCACGATTCAGCTCAATTACACGCTTGCCGTTGCTTCGGCGGACCACTGCAGCAATTCCGTTCTTCCTTAGGGCCTCAACGCTTTGCAGGATCAGTCTTGAAATCTTTTTGGGCGTTACTCCTTCGGCCTTATCAGGGTCGATCTTTTCGGAGAGCTCCGTGGGAGTGCCGATAAATACTGTTCTGGTGCTCATAAATGCAGAGAGGAGAACGACGATCCGATCCTCATGAAACACGGGTTCTTCTCTGCTGTCTGAAACCAACTCCCACACATTTTCCTCGCCGCGTCGAAGCTCCAGCTCGCGGTATTCGATGTCCCGGCCCACGCAGGTCAGTCTGGCCCTGCCGCTGCCCCGCTTTTCTTCCACCAGCGTGAAGCTGGAATCCACCGCGCCGCTGATGGCAGTGGTCCCGGAGATCCGGTGGAACACATCTTCCGCCTTTTCTTTCCGCAGGTGGTGGATGAGCAGGATGGCAATGCCATGCTTGTCCGCCAACCGCTTGAGCACAGACAGATCCCGGTAGTCGTTGGCGTAGGTGGCGTCGTGGATCGGACGGATCATCTGCAGGGTGTCGATGATGACCAGCACGGTATCGGGGTGGGCGTTGAGGAATGTTTCCACCTGTTCCTCCAGTCCCTGACCGATGAGGTCGCACTCGGTGCAGAAGTGGACGCTGCTTGGTGCGTCCTCCGTGATCTCAAACAGCCGATTCTGGATACGGAGGACGGAATCTTCCAGACAGAGATAGAGGGTGGTGCCCTGCCTGGTGGTCATGTTCCACACCGGTTCTCCCTTGGCCACTGTCACGGCCAGCCACAGAGCCAGCCAGGATTTGCCCACCTTCGGGGAGCCTGCCAGGATGTGCAGGCCCTGCGCAAGCAGGGTGTCCACCACAAAATTGGGCGAGTGCAATGGCTGGCTCATCAAGGTTGCTCCATCCACTGTGCGGAGCGGTGCGTTGTTTTTTCTCACGGTCAATTCCTCCTTATTTTGAATATGAAAAGCGCCCACCTCAGTGAGCGCTTCCGGGAAAGGTATTTTTCCTTTCACTTGATTATTCTGGGAGTTTTGATAAAATGAGAATATCACAAGACAGGGCCAAAATGGATATAGGACAGGAGGGGGACACATGCCGCTGGGGATCAAGCAGAACAACAACCTGCTGTACCTCACACTGGACGTGTGGCAGGATTTAGTTTTTCTGAACGAGCAAGCCTATCCCGCCGGATATTTTGCGGCCAATATCATGAATCAGGATCAGGCAACCCTTCAGGCTCTGATCCATTACGGCGGTGCCATCAGCAAAGAGGCGGAAGCACTCCTGGACGCAGATCGGGACACCTTTGCCCGTCTGCTCCCACAGGTGCGCTCGGATGTCTCCGCCCTGCTGGATGTGCTGTGGACATACCCGCCCTTCTGCTTCCTGGACAAGTCTGGAGAACTGGAGGTGCTGGACCAATATTGCCGCGAGAGCATGGTGGATGCCCTGATGTCGACCGAGGCCCCGTATCGGGATTTTTTCTTGCACTACCTGGCCGCCGCGTTTGCCATCCCCCTGGGGATTTATCATTTTGTTTTAGCGGCGGACTACTTTGAGCGGGGATACCTCTACCGGCTCAAGGAGCGGAACGAGACCTTCTTTGCCATTGCCGCCCACGACTGTTTTACCAGCGACGATTTCTGGCATGTGATGGACGCCCTCCCCTTGCCGGATATTGAAAAATTTACGGTGTCCCCAGTCATGGAGTCCACATATATCTTTGCAAGGAACCCTACCCAGAAAGAAAAGATGGTGTTTGTCCAGCGCGTCCGTTTTCACAGGATCATGTCGTTTTACTGCTTCGACCTGATGAACGGGCTGCATCATGGCCACGCTCCCTGCGTGTGTCAGAACTGTGAGCGGTATTTTCTTACCCGCAGCGGACATAAACCAAAATACTGCAGCGGCGTGGCCCCCCAGGACAGCCGCCTGACCTGCCGACAGTACGGTGCCATGATGCACCAGAAGGAGCAGAACAAGCAGCATCCCGTCTACCGCCTGTTCAATACCCGCACCAACACCATCCGCAAGCATCATCAGAGAGGAAAAATCTCCGACGAGTTGCGGCGGGAAGCGCTGTATCTCGCGGAGACCTATCGGGACCGGGCACTTATGGACAACGACTACGCTGCTGGAGACTACGCCCACGACATGGAGCAGGAGACGCTTTATGCTCAGGCGAGAGCACGCCTTGCCCAGGAGGACAAGCCATGAGTATGTACCTCTGTGACACACCCTGTCCCAGCAACGAGCAACTTGCCCAGCGCATACAGGACGGTGATCCAGAGGCCGCTTCGTGTCTGCTTTCCCAGAACGAGGGATACCTGACCATGCTGGCCGCAAGCTACTGCGAACAATTTTCTCAAGATTTTCTGGTGGACGATTTGAAGCAAGAGGGTGCGCTGGCACTGCTGGACGCGGCACAGCGGTTCGATGTGTCCATGGGAACCAGGCTGCTGACCTACGCCACGCCCGCCATTGAAACGGCCATGAAGGACTGTGCCGCCCAAAGTTCTTTTTCTCTGTCCCTCCCGCTGGATCGCTACTACCAGCTGCGCCAGGTGGCGTTCCTCTATGCCGCACACGAGCAGGACACCGAAGCAAATCTTCTGACCGCCATTCAAGCCAAGTTGGAAGTCTCCGCCAAAGTAGCCAAGCGTCTGCTGGAGGAATACCGCACCGTGTTCCAGATTGAGTCCCTGGGTGAGCGTGTCTTTGATATTAGTTTTGGCGGTGATCCCGCCAAGGCCTATGACCGTTTTATGCGCCGGACGCTGCTTCTCCAGCTCATGGAGGAGGTACTCAAGCCCAGAGAGTTGAACTTGGTGCGCTGTTATCTGGGGATTGGCCAGCCCAATGAGCAGGGCATGACCTTTCAGGAACTGGCCATCCGTCTCAACTACAACGGCCCCAGCGGAGCGGAGAAGGCGTATAAGAGCGCCATCCGGAAGCTGAGAAAGCAACGAAACGGCGGCGTTTACGGTCATTGGCTCTCCATCCAGAAAGCGATTCAAGCCGCACGCCGGGAGGCCAGCACAGAGACAGGATACAGTTCACCCCAGTCCACATGGCTGGATGAACAGGAGTTGATTCGGGGATTTTTGCGTAAGACAGCGGCTTTGCGTCATGTGTATCATATTCTGCACACAGCAAGTGTGGAGGACCAAAAAGGGTAGTCTAAAATATAGTATGGGGCAAGTGACAACGTTTCCACTGTCACTTGCCCCGTATTTTTGTATCCGTGCAACTAAAATTCCAGGTTGTGATCGTCTCCCTTGGAAAACAGGTGTACCACATTGCCGCCAAAGGTAAACGAAATGGGAGTGCCGCTTTCCATAGGGACATGTCTGACCCCCTCCATACCGGAGGTCTGGGCAATAATAATGCTGTCCCGGCCATAGGCGTCCACATGGAGATGAACGGCGCTGCCCATCATCTCTGTGACCTCCACCTTGCCCTGCAGCCCTGGTTCGCCATGCTCCAGCAGCATGATATGCTCAGGCCGGACACCGAGGATGATCGCCTGGGGCCCCACACCCGCTTTGCGCAGCCGTTCCTGCTTTTCGTCGGTCGGAACCACACGAATGCCATTCATCATAACGGCATATGTACCGTCTTTGTCAAGCACCAACTCCGCATCGTAGAAGTTCATCTGGGGGACCCCGATGAAGCCCGCCACAAAGAGGTTGGCCGGGTGGTCAAAGACCTCCTGGGGCGTTCCGATCTGCTGGATCACACCGTCTTTCATGATAACGATGCGGTCGCCCAGGGTCATGGCCTCGGTCTGGTCATGGGTGACATAGATAAAGGTGGTGTTGATGCGCTGACGCAGTTTGATGATCTCGGCGCGCATCTGGTTGCGCAGCTTGGCATCCAGGTTGGACAGCGGTTCGTCCATCAAAAGCACCTTGGGTTCCCGGACAATGGCACGGCCAATGGCCACGCGCTGCCGCTGGCCGCCGGACAGCGCCTTGGGCTTGCGATCCAGATATTCCGTGATTCCCAGTATCTCCGCCGCCTGGTTCACCCGGCGCTCAATCTCATCTTTCGGCATCTTGCGGAGCTTCAGGGGGAACTCCATATTCCCCCGCACCGTCATGTGGGGATAGAGGGCGTAACTTTGGAACACCATGGCAATGTCCCGGTCCTTGGGCTCCACATCGTTGACCAGCTTCCCGTCGATATAGAGCTCACCCCGGGTGATCTCCTCCAGGCCGGCCACCATCCGCAGGGTGGTGGATTTTCCGCAGCCGGAGGGGCCGACCAGAACGATGAATTCCCGGTCACGGATGTCCAGATTGAAGTCCTGCACCGCCAGGACGCCTTCGTCCGTCACCTTGAGATTGCTCTTCTTTTTGCCGCTGTGCGGATATACTTTTTCAATATGCTGTAAACTGACTTCAGACATAATAATCACACCTTTCTGTCACGGCACTATTTCAAATGCCAGATGTCCCGGTTATATTCCGTGATGGTGCGGTCGGAGGAGAAGAAGCCGGAGCGGGCAATGTTGACCAGCATCCTGCGGCTCCAGGCAGCCCGGTCCTCATAGTCAGCCAGGCACCGCTCCTTCACCGCGATGTAGTCCTCCAGATCCAGCAGCGCCATAAAGTAGTCCTTGGCGATGAAATCCTTATAGAGTCGGCTCAGGCTCCCGGCATCGCCGAGGGCCAGCAGTTCCGGACTGAGAATGAAGTCCACAAGCCGCTCCAGTTCCGGCTTCTGCCAGTAATCACTGCTGTGATAGGCGCCGTTTTGGTAGAGGGAAATGACCTCGTCGGCCGAGCGGCCGAACAAATAGATGTTTTCCTCCCCCACCAGCCGAGCAATCTCCACATTTGCCCCGTCCAGAGTGCCCAAGGTGACGGCGCCGTTGGCCATCAGCTTCATGTTTCCGGTGCCGCTGGCTTCTTTGGAAGCCAGGGAGATCTGCTCGGAGATGTCGCAGGCAGGGACCAGCCGCTCGGCGGCGGAGACATTGTAGTTCTCCACCATCACCAGCTTCAGCCAAGGGAAGACCTGCGGGTCCCGTTCGATCAGTTTGCTCAGACACAGGAGCAGATGGATGGTGTCCTTGGCCAGGGTATAGGCCGGGGCCGCCTTGGCGCCGAATACCATGGTCACTGGCCGGGGCGGGATGTGCCCCTCCTTGATTTGAAAATACTTCCAAACGGCGTACAGAGCATTCATCTGCTGACGCTTATACTGGTGCAGCCGCTTGATCTGGATGTCCAATACGCTGTTGGGATTGATGGTCGTCCCCCGTTCCTCCAGCCACTGGGCCAGCACGGACTTGTTTTCCGCTTTGACATCCAGCAGCTTTTCCAGGAATGCGCTGTCATCCTTATGGTCCAGCAGTCTTTCCAACTGCCCGGCATCCCGTTTCCAATCAGAGCCAATGGTCTGCGTGATCAGGTCGGTCAAAGCGGGGTTGCAGCCCATCAGCCACCGGCGGAAGGTAATGCCGTTGGTCTTGTTGTTGAACTTCTCTGGATACAGCACATAAAAGGGGTGCAGCTCGGTGTTCTTCAGGATCTCCGTGTGCAGCTCCGCCACACCGTTGACCTTTGCGCTGCTGTGGATGTCCATATGGGCCATATGGATCACATCATGTTCATCCCAGATAGCCGTGTTCGGGTCGTCACAGCGCTGCCGCGCCCGCTGATCCAGCGCGCGAATAAACGGAAGCAGCTGGGGCGCCACCCGTTCCAAGTAGGCGGCGGGCCACTTTTCCAGTGCTTCTGCCAGAATGGTATGGTTGGTGTAGGCACAGGTACGCTCCACCAGGTCCATGGCCTGCTCCAACTCCACGCCCCGTCCAGTCAGCAACCGGAGCAGCTCGGGGATCACCATGGAAGGATGGGTGTCGTTGATGTGGACCACGGCATATTTGTCCAGTTCCAGTAGAGAATGGCCCTGCTCCTCCAATTCCCGCAGAATCAGTTGAGCGCCGGCCGAGACCATGAAATACTGCTGATAGAGCCGCAGCAGACGGCCGGCCTCGTCACTGTCATCAGGATATAAGAAGAAGGTCAGGTGACCGGCGATGTCTGTTTTATCAAATCGGATACCGTCCGTGGGAGCATCTGCCGGCCGCTCCACATCAAAAAGATGCAGCCGGTTGCATTTGTCGTTCTCATAGCCGGGGATCTCCAGGTCGTACTGTTTGGCCTTCAGGGAAAAGCTGCCGAAGTCCACCTGGTAAGAGAATCCCGTATCCAGCAGCCAGGACTCCGGGGCAATCCAGGGGTCCGGCTCCTCCGTCTGCCGCCCGGTGTCCAGCCGCTGGCGGAACAGGCCGTAGTGGTAGTTAAGACCCACGCCGTCCCCATTGAGGCCCAGGGAGGCGATAGAATCCAGGAAGCAGGCGGCCAGCCGGCCCAGGCCGCCGTTCCCCAGGGAGGGTTCCGGCTCCTGATCTTCGATCTGAGCCAGGGAGCGGCCGTGGGCGGCCAGAAAAGCCTCCACTTCTTCCAACAGCCCTAGGTTGATCAAATTGGCCCGGAGCAACCGCCCTACCAAAAATTCTGCGGAGAAGTAATACAGTTTGCGCTTCCCCTGAGCGTGGGACATGGGCTGTTGCAGTTCCCGTACCGCGGCGGTCAAGGCATACATCAATTCCTGATCAGAACTGGTATCCAAATCAATGCCGCGGTGCGACAGAAATGTCTCCAAATAAGGCTGAATGCTCATACCTGTTCTCCCTTCCTGCCCTGAGGCAGCCGTTCATAGAGTTCCATCTGCCGCCGCAGCCGCTTTGCCAGAGCCGGGCTGTCAAAGTCGGGCAAGGCCCGCCACTTCCAGTTTCCTCCCAGCGTGGAGGGGGTATTCATCCGCCCCTCTGTCCCCAGGCCCAGCAGATCCTGCATCTGAACGATGGCGCAGTCAGCAGTGCTGCTCCAAATGGCCCGCATCATGCCCCAGTTTTCGCCTTCAGCAGCGTCCAGGTGCAGATACTCCCGCGCCAAAGCGACATCTTCCGGGGCGGCGGTACTGAGCCAGCCCAGTGCAGTATCGTTATCGTGGGTACCCACATATGCCACGCAGTTGGTGGGGTAATTGTGGGGCTGATACACCCGCCCCCCACCGTCCCGGCTGTCGAAGGCGAATTCCAATACCTTCATGCCGGGATAGCCGGTGTCTGCCAGGAGCTGCTGAACAGAAGGGGTAAGAAAGCCCAGGTCCTCCGCGATAATGGAACGCCGTCCCACCGCCTGTTCCATTGCCCGGAAAAAGGCCAGGCCGGGGCCGGGTTCCCATGTTCCGTCCTTGGCATTTTCTGCCGAAGCGGAAATGGCGTAATAGGCGTCAAAGCCCCGGAAGTGGTCGATGCGAAGTACATCATAAAACCGGAACTGGAATGAAATGCGGCGCATCCACCAGCGATAGCCGTCCGTTCGCATCCGCTCCCAGTGAAAGAGCGGATTGCCCCACAACTGCCCATCCGCAGAAAAGCCATCCGGCGGACAGCCTGCCACCCGGATGGGATGCAGATCGTCGTCCATCTGGAACTGCTCCGGATGGGCCCACACATCGGCGCTGTCCTCCGCCACATAGATGGGGAGATCCCCAATGATAGAGACACCCTTTTCCACCGCCAGGCGTTTCAGACGATCCCACTGCTCAAAGAACAGGAACTGGACCCCCTTCCAGAACTGAATGTCGTGCTCCAGTTGATTACGGGTCCGTTCCAATGCTTTTGTTTGTCGGCGGCGCAGGTCGTCGGGCCAATCCTGCCACGGTTTTCCGTTAAAATGATCCTTCAGGGACATAAAGAGAGCGTAGTCATCCAGCCAATCCTTTTCTTTTTCACAAAAAGACTGTACGCTTTTTTCCTCCCTGGCCCAGAGGCGAGCCACTGCTCTTTCAAGGACCTGAAACCTGCTTTGATAGAGCAGCCCATAGTCCACACAAGCGGGGTCCTCACTCCAGTCCAAGTTCTGATATTCCTCAGGCAGCAGCAGTCCCATCTTGGCCAAATCATCAAAATCAATAAAATAAGGGTTCCCAGCATAGGAGGAGAAAGGCTGGTATGGGGAGTCGCCGTAGCCGGTGGGGCCAATGGGCAGCAACTGCCAGTAGGTCTGGCCGCTCTCCACCAAAAAATCCAAAAACGATCTGGCGGACATACCAAGTGTCCCTATGCCCCACGGTGAGGGCAGCGCGGCGATCGGCATCAGAATACCGGCACTTCGCATATAAAACACCAGCCTTTCTGCTGTGAATATTACTGAGATTCTACTGAGCGGACGCTCTCAAGTTCCATAAGTTCAAATCCTATGGTTTCGTAAATCGGGGGATTTTTATAGTGAATGGCCTGGAGCAGCGTCTGAACGCCGCGCGTCGCCAGTTGGGCCACGTCCTGCCGGATGGTCGTCAGCCGGGGAATACAGAAATGGGCGGCAGCAAGTCCGTCATATCCGACAACTGAGACGTCATTGGGCACATGCAGTCCCAAATCACAGATCGCCCGCATCGCTCCAAGGGCGATCACATCGCCAAGTGCGAAAATCGCGGTCAGGTCAGGTTCCCGCTCCAACAGTGTCCTTGCTGCATCGTAGCCGTCCCCCATGGAGAAACGGCATGGGACATGATGGGTCTTGGTGTCAAATGGCAGCCCCAACTCTCTCATGCTGCGCTGGGCGCCCTGAAGCCGCTTGAAACTGATCTGCTCGCTGGCAAGATTACCGCCCAGTATTCCGATCTTTCGGTGCCCGTGACGGTAGAGATACTCGATCACAGCACTTGCTGCCGCGGTGTCATCCGTGGTAAAGCTGGACAGGTTCCCGAAGCCCAGGGACTTGGCATCGTTGGTCAGCAGAACGCAAGGAGCCGTGATCTGCTGAAACTCGCTCCGGAAACATTCCAGGTCGCCGCCCAGAAAGAGAAATCCCTTTGGACGGCGGAGCTTGACCAACTGAACGGCATACTGTACCTCGTCGGCATCTTCATCCAGGTAAGCGACATAAACCTCTTCGCCGCTTTCCTGCAGCAGGGCCTGCACCCGCTCCAAAATATCTGCAAATAGCAGGTTCTGCGTGCCCTTCACCAAAACGGCAATGGCCGACTGCGCTTGCATTTTCAGGAGTTTTGCGTTGGCGTTTGGCTCAAAGCCCTGCTCCTGCACCACCGCCATGACCCGTTCCCGGGCCTTGTCACTGATATCCGGGTGGTTGTTCAACACCCGGGATACCGTGCCCAGGCTGTATCCGGACAGGCGGGCAATATCCTTGATCGTCATCGTCTCACTTCCAATACCTCATGGGATAGGATCAGTTTAACCCTTGACGGCGCCGGCGGCAACACCCTTGATGATGTACTTCTGACAGCTCAGGTAGAAGACGACCACAGGGATCACGGCCATGATGAGGGCGGCCATGATTGCGCCCATATCCACCCGGCCGTAGGAGCCCTTCATATACTGAATGACAATGGAGATGGTCTTGTACTTCTTGATGTCCAGGGTCAGATAGGGCAGCAGGAAGTCGTTCCAGATCCACATGGTCTCCAGAATGCCCACCGAGATATAGGTTGGCTTCATGATGGGCAGCACCACAGAAAAAAACATCCTCAGTGGGGAGCATCCGTCAATGAGGGCTGCCTCTTCGATCTCGATTGGGATGGATTTGACAAATCCGCAGAACATGAACACTGCCAGCCCGGCGCCAAAGCCCAGATAGATGATGATCAGGCCCCAGGGAGTGCCAAGGCCCAGCCGGTCGGTGACCAGGGACAAGGTAAACATGACCATCTGGAAGGGCACCACCATAGAGAACACACACAGCAGATAGATGCCTTTTGTAAAACGGTTCTGGACCCGGGTAATAAACCAGGCGCACATGGAGGTGCAGATCAGTATGACCAGAACGGAACCCACGGTGATGAACACCGTCCAGCCCACCGCCTCCAGGAAGCCGTACTGGTCGATGGCAGTGGTATAGTTGTCCAGGCCGGTAAGCGTGGTACTGTCCGGCAGCTTAAAAGGTTCCAGATTGATGTAGGACTTCTTCTTGAAGGAGTTGAACAGTACCACCACAATGGGCAGCACATAGAAAATGCTGATGAAGGTGAACAGTCCGGTTCCCAGCTTGCTCAGATGTTCTTTCCGTTTCATTACTGCTGCACCTCCTTGGAACGAGTAGCTCTCAGCTGGAACAGGCCGATGATGACCACCAGCACAAAGAAAATGACTGCCTTGGCCTGGCCCACGCCCTCCCAGCCGGTGCGGCCGTAAAAGGTGTTGTAGATGTTCAATGCCAGCATCTCAGACATCTTGGAGGGCTCGCCGGCGGTAAGGGACAGGTTCTGGTCGAAGAGTTTGAAGCCGTTGACCACGGACAGGAAGGTGCAGATGGTGATGGAGGGCATCATCATAGGGATGGTGACCTTGAACAAACGCTGGGGACCAGTGGCTCCATCAATGGCGGCGGCCTCCATCACATCACCTGGAATAGATTGTAGTCCGGCGATGTAAATGATCATCATATAGCCGATCTGCTGCCAGGATACCAGGATCACCAGCCCGGCAAAGCCGTACCACTCGTTGAGGTTTAGGGCGGTGGAGTAGGCGGCCAGAATGCCGTTGAAAATGAGCTGCCAGATGTAGCCCAGCACGATGCCGCCGATCAGATTGGGCATGAAGAACACCGTACGGAAGATGTTGGTACCCCGCATCTTCTGGGTAAGAGCCAGGGCAATGGAAAAGGCGATGATGTTGATGACCACCAGGGATACCACCGCAAACAGTGCCGTATACCAGAAGGCGTGGCGGAAGATGGTATCCTCCAATGCCTTGACATAGTTGCTCAGGCCGGTAAAGGTGGCATCCGTAACGGTAGTAAAGTCACAGAAAGACAGCCAGATTCCCATGAGAAATGGCACAACGAAACCGATCATAAAAGCCGCAAGAGTGGGGAGCAGAAAAATGGGGAAATATCGCTTGATGGCTTTTTCCATAGAGATAACCTCCTTTCTCGGAGTTCCAATAAAAAGAGGCAGCGGGCGGGCGCTCTGCCCGCCCGCTACTCAGGTCAGCGTTTCTTAAATCTGATTTAACCGTTGACAGCAGCAGCCTCGGAGGCCCAGCCGTCCACGAAAGCGGTCACCACGGCGTTCCAGTTGGCGTTACTCTGATCGGCGGCATAGGTGGTGAGGGCGGAGCCCACGCCGTTCTTCCACTCCTCGGAGGGCATGGTGGAGAAGTTCCAGGA
>Ga0129315_1000992_pt1 | contig 14270 bp, 14 predicted proteins | sample Cm827metagenome_FD_94432 | JGI IMG/M metagenome (GOLD analysis project Ga0129315, IMG submission 94432) | Eastern black-and-white colobus group fecal microbial communities from Wisconsin, USA - Cm827 metagenome | ecosystem: Host-associated > Mammals > Digestive system > Large intestine > Fecal...
AATCTTCAGATTTAGCTGATAATATATCTAAGTTGTTATTCATTATAATATCTTCAGATATATTTTCTTTATATATAGACTCATCTATTACTTCTCTTAAATTATTAACTGCTATAACCTTTATTCCATCTATATCTTTAAAACTTTCTCTCCAATTTTCAATTGGAATAATGACTTTATTGGCTCCTGATTTTTTAGCTGCATATATCTTTGCATTAACTCCACCTATTGGTTTAACTTCTCCTAGTAAGCTTATCTCACCAGTCATAGCTATTTTATTATTAATTTTCACTTTGTTAATAGCGCTATATATAGCAGTTGCTATTGTTATTCCCGCTGAAGGACCATCTACAGGCATTCCACCTGGAATATTTATATGTATATCATAATTTTCGCAATCTAATCCGAATATATTATTCAATACAGTTAGCACATTTTGAATTGATGAATAAGCTGTACTTTTCCTTTTAACTTTTCTATTGCTATTACTTATTTCTTCTTCTTCAATAACTCCTGTTACTTTTAATATTCCTAATCTATGATTTACTTTCTTAGCTGTGGCTTCAACCTCCATAAGTATTCCTATATTTGCACCATGAACTGCTAATCCATTTACTATTCCTATCTCTGCTTTTTCTCTAATCTTTTTATCTGGAATTTGTGCGTAGTTTCCATTTTCTATTACCCATTGTATATCTTCTATACTAATATCATTTCTATCTTCATTAATTGCAACTCCTGAAGAAAGTTGAACTAAATTAACTACATCTCTACCATTAGTACAATATTTTGATACTAAATCTAAAGACTTATCATCAATATGTAATCCTACCTTCATAGCTGCATTCTTTGCAATAATTTTAATTTCATCAGAATGAAGTGATCTAAAAAATATTTCCACACACCTTGATCTTATAGCAGGAACTATTTCCTCTGGGCTTCTTGTTGTAGCACCTATTAATCTAAAATCTGCTGGTAATCCATTATCAAATATTTCTTTAATATAATCTGGCATATTAGGATTTTCACTACTATAATAAGCACTATCTAAAAATACTTTTCTATCTTCTAAAACCTTTAAGAGTTTATTAAGTTCTATATGATGTAATTCACCTATTTCATCCATAAATAAAATACCACCATGAGCTTTTGTTACTGCTCCTGGTTTTGGCTGTGGAATTCCAGCTATCCCTAAGGACCCAGCCCCTTGATAGATTGGATCATGAACTGAACCTATTAAAGGATCTGCTATTCCTCTTTCATCAAATCTAATTGTAGTCGCATCTATTTCTATAAATTTAGCATCTTTCTTAAAGGGTGATTTCGAAAACTTTTTAGCTTCTTCAAGAACTAATCTAGCAGCAGCAGTTTTACCAACTCCTGGTGGTCCATAAATAATAACGTGTTGGGGATTAGGTCCACATAGTGCAGCCTTTAGTGCCTTTATTCCTTCCTCTTGGCCTATAATCTCCTCAAATGTAGTAGGTCTGCTTTTCTCTGTTAAAGGTTGTGTTAATTGTATACTTCTTAATTTCCTCAATTTATCCATTTCTTTAACATTCTCTTTCTCAATAACTGTCTTGTTATTTACATGACCTTTATTGATATTAACAATATAATAAATAAATAGCAACATAGTTGTTATTTGTAGTATTATTAATACTTCTGCCATATATTTTGCATTAACTATAAAAGTAAATGCATCCTCCCTTCTATCTGTCATATAAATATTATTAACTTATTACCAGGTTAATATTCTATAGAAAAAGGATACTTTACCATTATTTTTCTAAAAAAACTTATTAATAATATATTTAAATATATTTCTATAAAATAAAAAACATCTTAAAGTTATAATAACAATAAGATGTTTTTTAATTAGGCAGTTTCTATACCTTTTCTTTTCTTAATTTTTTTAGCTTTCAATTGAGGTCTAACTTCACCTTCTGGTAGCTTAACTAATTCAGGATCTTTCTTTTCAGTTATACAATCTCCATTTATAATAACTTTTTCTATAGATTCATCAGAAGGAATATCAAACATAACTTCTGTCATAGCTTCTTCTACTATAGATCTTAATCCTCTTGCTCCAGTTTTTCTCTTGATAGCTTCATTAGCTATGGCCTCTAAAGCATCATCAGTAAAGTTTAATTGAACATTATCTATTTCAAATAACTTTTTGTATTGCTTAACTAAAGCATTTTTTGGTTTTGTTAGAATATTTATTAAAGCATCTTTATCTAATGATTCTAATGTTACTACAACTGGTAATCTACCTACAAATTCAGGTATAAGACCAAACTTTAATAAATCTCCTGGCATTATATCTTGAAGTAGCTTACCAACATCTTTATTAATCTTTGAACTAACGCTAGCTCCAAAACCTATAGAACTCTTTTCAGTTCTTTTTTCAATTATTTTATCAATACCATCGAAGGCTCCACCACAAATAAATAATATATTTGAAGTATTTATTTGTAAGAATTCTTGATGAGGATGTTTTCTTCCACCTTGTGGTGGTACTGAAGCAGTAGTTCCTTCAAGTATCTTTAATAATGCTTGTTGAACCCCTTCTCCTGATACATCTCTTGTAATAGATGGATTTTCTGATTTTCTTGCAATCTTATCTATTTCATCTATATAAATTATTCCTTTTTCTGCTCTTTCTATATCATAATCCGCGTTTTGTATAAGCTTTAATAATATATTTTCTACATCTTCACCTACATATCCAGCTTCAGTTAAAGTTGTAGCATCAGCTATGGCAAAAGGAACATTTAAAAACTTAGCCAAAGTTTGAGCTAATAATGTTTTACCTGAACCAGTTGGTCCTAATAAAAGAATATTACTTTTTTGAAGTTCTATATCATCTTCTACTAAATTAGAATTAATTCTTTTATAGTGATTATAAACAGCAACAGATAAAGACTTTTTAGCCTTTTCCTGACCTATTACATATTGATCCAAATAACTTTTAATTTCATTTGGTTTAGGAACACTTGTTGTATCTAACTCAACGCCTTCTTCAAACTCGTCAGCTATTATTTCTGAACATAAATCTATACACTCATCACAAATATATACACCAGGTCCAGCAATTAATCTTTTTACTTGCTCTTGATTTTTCCCACAAAAAGAGCATTTTAATTGTTTCTTCTCATCGTATTTAGCCATAAATTCACCTCACTTGGTTAAGATAGAACTTTTGATTAGTTACTACCTTTTTCATTTTTAATTATTACTTTATCTACCAAACCATAATTCATAGCTTCTTCTGCTCCCATAAAGTAATCTCTTTCAACATCACATTCAATTTTCTCTATTGGTTGATTTGTATTTTCACTTAAAATTTTATTTAAAGATTTCTTAATCTTTAATATTCTCTTAGCGTGAATATCAAAATCTGTTGCTTGCCCTTGGAAACCACCTAGTGGTTGATGAATCATAATTTCACTGTTTGGAAGAGCAAATCTTTTTCCCTTTGCTCCAGATGAAAGCAAGAAAGAGCCCATTGATGCAGCCATACCTATACATATAGTTGAAACATCTGGCTTTACATATTGCATTGTATCATAAATAGCCATTCCTGAAGTTATTGACCCTCCTGGACTATTTATGTATAAATGGATATCCTTATCTGGATCTTCACTTTCTAAAAATAATAGTTGAGCAACTACTAAATTAGCAACATCATCATTTATTTCTCCGCTCAACATTATGATTCTATCTTTTAATAACCTTGAAAAAATATCGTAAGATCTTTCTCCCCTACTAGTTTGTTCTACTACCATTGGAACTAAACTCATTTAAATTCCCTCCTTCTCTAAAACTTACCTTCTTTTATAATATATCCACATTCCATAAAAACTAATTATATTAAATTATATAAAATTTTATTTAATTTGTTAATGAATATTTGAAATAATTGCCAGAATTAAATCCTGGCAATTACTACTTATTACTATTTATTGTTTTCTACTAATAACTTTATAGTTTTTGATACTTTTACATCTGCTATAAGTGCAGCTTTTTGACTGTTTAATAGTAATTCTACCATTTTTTCGTCATCTCCAGCTGAATACATTTTTGCAACTTCTTGAGCCTTTTCTTTTAACTCTTCTTCAGTAGCATCTATATTTTCTGCTTTTTCTATTGCTTCTAATACTAAATCAGTCTTAACCTTAACTTCAGCATTTTCCTTCATATAGTCTCTCATCTTAGCTTCATCTGTTCCAGTGAATTGGAAGTATTGTTCTAAGTTTAATCCTTGATATTGAAGTCTTTGCTCTAAGTTTTGAACCATAACATCAATTTCTTTTTCTACCATAACTGATGGAACTTCAACTTTTGCATTTTCAACAACTGCTTTAATTATAGCATCTTCATGCTCTTTTTCAGCTCTATTTGCATTAGCTTCTTCCATTTTCTTAGTTAAATCAGCCTTTAATTCTTCTAATGTATCAAATTCTGAAGTTTCTTTAGCGAATTCATCATCTATTTCTGGTAATTCCTTCACTTTTATTTCTTTTACTAAAACTTCAAACTTAGCTTTCTTATTATTTAATTCTTCCTTACCATAGTTTTCTGGGAAAGTTACATTTACTTCAACTTTGTCTCCAGCCTTAGCACCTATTAATTGCTCTTCAAAATTATCTATGAAAGTACCTGAACCTATTTCAAGTGAATAGTCCTTACCTTCTCCACCTTCAAAAGCTACATCATCAACATAGCCCTTAAAGTCAATAACTGCTGTATCACCAGTAGCTACTTCTCCATCTTCCTTAGTTTCAATTCTTGCATTTTTTTCTTGCATTTCTTTTAATCTTGCTGCTAAATCTTCTTCTGTTACTTCGTAAGATGGTTTTTCAATATTTAATCCCTTGTATTCTCCTAATTCAACTTCTGGATAAACTGTAACTTCAGCAGTATAAACGAAATCTTTTCCTTCTTCTGCTGTTACTATGTCTACCTTTGGATAGTCAACAGGAATTATGTTATTTTCTTCTAATGCTTTTGAATAAGATCCATCTATTGCAAAATTTATTGCATCTTCCATTAAAATTCCAGTTCCATAATATTTCTTTACTATTGCCATAGGAACCTTACCTTTTCTGAATCCTGGCACATTAAAGTTCTTAACATTTTTATTATAAGCTTTTTTTATAGCTTCTTGAAATTTATCAGCTTCAACTGTAATTTCAAGTTTCACAAGGTTTTTCTCTATTTTTTCCATTTTAGCTTCCATCGTATTCTTTCCTCCTAAAATAGTAAGATACTATCATTATTGATATAACTAGCTTATTATAACATAGAATAATGTTTACTTTCAAATATTTGTTTATTTAATTTTCCTCAATTTATTAATTCTCCATTTGAGTTTATATATTTAACATTTCCATCTATAGTAACTTCTAAACCTTTTTCTTTAATTTCACCAAATTTAACTTCTTTCCCCTTAGAATTCCATAAAGTTTTATGATTACTATCATTTAAATCTACTACCCAAATATATTTACTTAAGTCATATCCAAAGTATGGAACATTACTTATATATGCTACTTTTGTGTTACTAATAAATTTAGCTTCTACATTCCATAGATAGCCATTATATGTTTGTAAAACAGCTGCTTTATTAAACACTTCTCCATTTGGAGCCACATATTTATCTTTAGATATAACGGCTTCTTTTCCATCGATGTTAAATATCTTCATATCTTGAGTATCATCAATAGTCAAAATTAAATTTTTCTCTTGATTTAATGTATAATAAATATTACTTGGAATATCTTTTATCCCCTTAAACTTAACTACCCCATTATTTTCTTCATATTCTGCCTTTAATATAACTCCTGTCTTGACAGTTAAATCCTTTGTCTTACTTTCCGGTTCCTTAGGTGCTTCTTCTTTTGTTATCTCTTCTTGTATATTTTCTTCACTTATATTACTAGTATCATCTTGAATATCTTTGTTATCTTCATCTATCCAGTTTTGGACTTTATTTCTTAAGGTTTCCATATTTATACTATTCATAGCTATCTTTAAGAATAATATACCAATAAGAAGAACTCCTAGAATTGATATTATAGCTATTCTTCTTCTTCTTTTTCTCATTTGCCTCTCATAGTCTCTACTGAATATGCTAGGTTTTCTCACACCTAATCCCCTCCTTATAAAATATTATTTATATTAAAAACACTAACTATACAATTTATATGTAATGTTTAATTCTCCTATTATCTTTTACTTCCACAGCCACAAGAAGATTTTCCACCTTTTGTACTGCAGCATCCCCCACATTTAAGAAGACCATAATCTCTTAATTCTTTTACTGTTAGCTGAGCCTCATTTTTGTCATATTCTTCATATTCAGGCGTAGCTTTCAATAAATCTTCTGTATTAATATTTATCATTTAAATCACCTCAACTTATATTATATACTTTATTTAAGTCAAATCTCCACAAATTTTGAATTTTTTTAATTTTATTTTAAGAATATATTTTTTATACATTAAATGATATATTATTTTAAAATGTTATCATTTTCGATTTTTTTATAAAAACTATTGGATTTTTTGACCAATTATACTATAATAATAATATAATATTTATATATATTATATGTTTTGTATATAATTAATTTTCTAAAAAGCCCATACTACTGTTAATAATTTATTAACAGTTTTAATAAAACCCCACATATGTTCATTTATTCCCTTTCTTAAATGAACATAAAACCCTTTAACCTGTGCAATACTCTTGTACAGGTTCTTTTTTTTATATTATTTATCTAATCATATATATTCTGAAAATCCATAACAACTTCCAATTCCCCATTTTTAATATTTATATCATCTTACCTTAACATACCCCAGGGGACCAAAAATTTGTAATATTTTTCTATATATTTACAATTATAGCATTACTATAAATAAATTTATAGTCTGTTAAAATATTATTGAGTTGTAATTCTCCACACTAAATATTTTGCATAAAAAACATACCCTAAATGTTAGGTAAAATATATCTAACATTTAGGGTGCTGTTCCTTCTCAAAGCTTCATTTAAATATTTATATTTTTTAGTTTTATTATTTATACATATGGTGTGGGATCAGTATGTTGCCCATTAATTCTTATTTCCCAATGTATATGAGGACCTGTGCTCATTCCTGTTGAACCAACTAAAGCAACAGTTTGTCCTCTATAAACAGTTTCCCCAACCCCTACAAGAAGTTGTTTACTATGCCCATATAAAGTTTGAACTCCACCACCATGATCTATTATTATTGTATTTCCATATCCGCTAATCCATCCTGAATATACTACTACTCCACTTTTAGCTGCAGCAATTGGCGCTCCGTCAGGATCTCCTAAATCTACTCCAGTATGGAAACCAGCTTGACCAGTAACTGGATTGATTCTAGGGCCATATGTATCAGTAACAGCTCCATATCCTGGTCTTAAGAAGGTCTCTATACTTGGATCTCCTGGAACACCATCACTTCCACCATTTTCTGGTGTACTTGGAGTGGCAACTTGTCCACCACCTGAATTATTTCCATTATTTATTTCCGCAAAGATATTATCTAACTCTTGTTGAAGCTCTGCATTATAAGAAACTAAATCTCCAATTTTACTTTCCAAATCATTTCCTTGATCTGTTAAAGAAGCTATCAAATTAGATTTCTCAGATTCTAAATTATTTAATTCATTAATCTTGCTTTGATGATATTCTTCTTTAGCTAAGTATTCCTTTTGTGCTTCTTTTAGTTCATCTTGTTTTGCTACTACTGCCTTCTTATTTTCTTCTATTTGTGCTAATTGATTAGATATTTCTTCTTTTTCCTTTTCAAGTTGTGCTTGAATTTCTTTTGCTTCATTAATTAATTTCTTATCAAAATTTATTAATCTAAAAATACTTTGAAGATTATTAAATAATGAAAGTATGTCTTCACTTTTTAAAAGTAAATATATGTAATTACTTGCTACATCAATTTTATAGTAATTTCTAAGCCTTTTTTCTATGTTTGACTTAATTTTTATAGCATCCTGTTCTTTTTCTTCAATTATTTTTTCTCTACTTTCAATTTCAACTTGTGATTTATAAATTTCACTATTTATATTATCTATTTCAGTTTGAACTTCATCTATTTTAGCCTGATAAGAATTAACTTCTTCTCTAGCAGCTTCTAAATCTGCACTTTTTTCATTTATTTGATCTAATATGCCATTAAGTTCATTATTTTGACTATTTATTTCGCTCTCAATCTTATCTTTTTCATTCTCCAAATCATTAATTTGATTTTGATTTTCATTAATCTTATCTTGTAAAGAGGAACTTGTCTCCGCAAAAGCTAAAAAATTCGCTGAAAAAACTACAGTAACAGCTATTGTTATTGTCCTTAAAATTTTACTCATAACTATGCCTCCGTTAGTTAATCTATACTAAATTTTTGTACATCATTAATAATCCAATTATTATCTTCATACTCAATATGTGTTAAAAACATTTCTTCAACATTATTCTTTAAAAAGGGTAATAATTTCTTTTTAACATTATAATTTAAATTAATGACTACATTTCCTTTATAAGTTCCATTTTCGTAATAAAACTCACTACTCTTTAATTCAGTTTTTAAATCATTAAGTTCGTAATTGTTTTTCAAAAATAAACTTTCCCTTATTATGCTATCATAAATTTTACTTCTTGTGTCCTCTTTAGAATTAAGAATTAATGAAGAATCTGAACTATTTAATGCATTAAATACACTAGAATAAAAGATATCAGTTGACTTATTGACATCATTAATAAGCTTCTCATTTACCATGTTTATATCTATATTTATATTAGGTAAACTTGAAACCTGTACCTTATCACTCTTTATAACTCCCCAGGGGAATTCTTTTTGTAATTGTATATTTATTTGTTTATTTAATGGAATAGGACCATATTTTTTTATATCCTTAACCTTTTTATTAATTTTTTCATCATTAATAAATACATCAGCATCTTCAAAGTTAGAAGTTAGATTAATATTTAAAGCTGGCATATTAAGACTATATTCCATATTTTCTACTATATATAATTCCTTTTCTGCTTCAACTAATCCATACAAAGTATTTAATTTTCCTTTAATTAAATATTTCCCAGGAATTAAATTTGTTATTAAATTTGTATCTGTAATTTCCTTATCATTTATATATACTTCAGAATTATCAAAATTTGTATTAATTTTAATAGCTACAGGGGATATTTCTATATGATAGTTATCAAAAAACAATATTTTTTTATTTACTAAAGTAAAATATCCACTTTCTCCATTATTCTTTAAATCTTTAATTATATTACTTACTCTAGATGGATTTTCAGAATAATATTTAGCTAAGGGTTCAAAATCACTTTTGCTTATTCTTTTATTTTGAAATTTTACTTCCCTATAAATTTTACCTGGTCTATTATCCTTTAATGCTATCTCTAAATTTTTTAAGATTATATTTTTACTTGATTTATAACTTCCAACGCTAAATCCAATTAATGTGAAAAGTAAAAGTACACCTATTAAAAGAAACTTTCTCTTAATTAAGAATTCCTTTAAAGTTGAAAGCTTCACACCACTAATATCTTCTTTTAATAAATTAAAATATTCTCTTAAGTATTTAAGAACTTCTTTTAACTTGTTCAATAAATTTCACCCTTTATTCTAAAATATCTATTATCCATTTTTGACAATTTAGACATTTATATATTCTAATAACAAACATATCAAGGATTCCCATTGGTTTTTCTTTACTTAATAATTCTACTTCTTCCTTAGTAAAGAAATCATCCTCTTCATTTAAAAAGCCTTGAATTTCTACTATGTAGTTTTCATTTGTTGCCTCACAACAATCATTTTCTCCTACTACTTCTATTTTTTCATATTGAAGTTCTGGACTAAGTTCTTTAATAAGACTTATTATGTCTTCAAATTCTTCTATATTATCTAAGAATTCTTCCTTATAAAACACTAAATCCTTTATTTCAAATAATTTTTCCATAATACCACACCTTTGCCTTAATGTACTTTAATTTTATCTTTATTAGTAATATTAATCAAGACAATAAAATAGTCAAATTATAGAAATACTATGCTATAATTTAATATAAAAAAGGAGGTAAATAAATGATATTTGATAGTCATATGCACTCAAAATTTTCTACTGATAGTAATATGAATATAGAAGATGCTATTAAAGTAGGAAATAAAAATAATATTGGGATAATTATTACTGATCATATGGACTTAGACTATCCTGTAAAAGATGAATTTAAATTTCATATTCCTAGCTATTTTTCTGAATATGAAAAGTACCGTTCTGATAAAGTAAAACTTGGAATTGAAATAGGTTTAACCGAAAACACTCTTTTAGATAATGAGCTTATTGCTAAAAACTATGACTTTGATTTTATTTTAGGATCTATCCATGCAGTTAGAGGCTTAGATATATACGAAGAATATATACACCAAGGATATAATAAGAAGGAATTTTTCACTTATTATTTTGAAGATATGCTAAAATGTGTTCAAATATATAATAATTTTGACTCATTATCCCATATAGATTACCCCTGTAGATATTGTTCCTTTGACAATAAAGAAATCCTAGTAAATGAATTCAAAGATATACTTTCTGAAATTTTTACTACTTTAATAAATAAAGGAAAAGTATTAGAATTAAATACTTCAAGGCTTCATATTCCTGAGGCAAATAAAGCTTTAAAAGATATTTACAAGCTTTACTTTGACTTAGGTGGGAAATATGTAACCCTAGGCTCAGATGCACATATCCATTTAAATATAAATAGAAATTTTGACCTAGCTTTAAAATTCATAGAAGATTTAGGACTTAAAGGAGTCTACTTTAATAAAAGAAAGATGGAGTTATTTTAATTTTAAAAATAAAGCCTCAAAAAAACCTTTGTTTTTTAGCAGAGGTTTTTTTCATTAAAATTATATAAATATTACTTTTTTATAGAATGACTCTCCTCTAAAAGGTATAATATAAATATATATTAACAAATAATTACATCTCATACAAGGAAAGGAGAGCCGCAGTGAGAGCTTTTTTTTACGGATTAATTGGGATTTTCGTAACATTAATTTTATCAGAATTACTAAATAACTCTTCTAACGATATCATATATAACCAAATTATAATTCAATCAGTTATAATTTGTGGATGTACAGGTGCTATAGTCTCTGCCATAAAATCAAAAGAAGAAAACATAGAAACTAAAGATGATAATTATAAAACAAAAGAATAATATTTTTTATTATTTTGATATATAAATTAATAGAAACTATTACTATTTCCAAGAAAAAATGGACAATTATTTATTGTCCACTTTTTATATCACATATCAATATTACTTTCTTAATAACAATTCCAAATGAGTCCTTCATTTTTTAATTCTTTCATTTTTTAATAACTCAGCTACGATGAGTTATTTCCTTAATTATGCATTATCCATTACGCATTATGCATTAACTACAGGTTTTCTATTTCTCTTCTCTCATCCTTCAAATTATTAACCTTGCTTCTTCTCTTTTTTAACTCTTCTTCTACCTCTTCTAGGGATATCCCAGACTCTACCATTAAAACTAATAAGTGATAAATTAAATCACCAATTTCTAATACTTTTTCTTCTTTACTATTATTTTTTGCACTAATAATAACCTCTGTAGCTTCTTCTCCGAACTTTTTAAGAATTTTATCTATTCCACTATTAAATAAATAGCTTGTATAAGATTTTTCATCTCTATTATCTTTTCTATCCTTTATAACATCATAAAGGTCAAATATAATACTGTTCATTTTCTTCTCCTTATAATATTTTTTTATGGAAACAACTTCTTTTCCCTGTATGACAAGCCACTCCTTTTTGATTAACTAAAATTAAAAAAGTATCTAAATCACAGTCTAAATATATTTCCTTAACTTCTTGAAAGTTTCCAGAAGTAGAACCTTTATTCCAAAGCTCACTCCTACTTCTACTATAAAACCAAGTAGTTTTATCTTCTAAAGTCTTTTTTAAGCTTTCCTTTGAAATATAGGCAAGCATTAAGACTTTCTTAGTTTTATAATCTTGTACTATAGCTGGAAGTAATCCATTTTCCTTTTTAAAATCTATTAAATCAATATTAAAATCCATATCTATAACCTAACCTCTATATTATTTTCTCTAAGATATTCCTTAACTTCTCTTACCTTAAGATCTCCATAGTGAAAAAGTGAAGCTGCTAAAGCTGCATCAGCTTTTCCATCTGTAAACACATCTTTGAAGTCTTCTATTTTACCACAGCCACCTGAAGCTATTACTGGAATATCTACTATACTACTAACTCTACTAGTAACCTCAAGGTCAAAGCCTTTTTTAGTTCCATCAGCATCCATTGAAGTTAATAATATTTCTCCTGCTCCTAATTTATATGCTTCTTCTATCCATTTAAATAAATCTATTCCCGTATCTACTCTTCCACCATTTATATAAACAGTCCAGTTGTCTTTATATTTTCTCTTAGCATCAACAGCTAAAACCATACATTGATTTCCAAAGTAATAAGCCCCTTCTTGAATTAACTTAGGATTTCTAATAGCTGCAGAATTTAAGCTTATTTTATCTGCCCCTGCTCTTAGTATTCCTCTAATTTCTTCAATAGTAGTTATTCCTCCCCCTACAGTAAAAGGAATAAATATTTTTTCTGATACTCTTTCAACCACATCTATAATAGTTTTTCTTTTTTCATGTGATGCAGTTATATCTAAAAATACTAATTCGTCTGCTCCTTGGCTGTAGTATTCTTCTGCTAAATCTACAGGATCTCCAACTTCTTTTAATCCTACAAAATTAATTCCCTTAACTACCTTTCCATCTTTAACATCAAGACAGGGGATAATTCTTTTAGTATGCATAATATCACCTACTTGCATAGATTTATAGCTTCTTTTATATCTATAGTTTTAGAATAAATAGCTTTACCTACTATACATCCATAAACATTTAGAGCTTTTAAAGCAATAATATCATTTATATCTTTTACTCCACCAGAAGCTGTTACATCAATTTTAGTAGCTTCGCTTACATCCTTTATTATGCCTACATTACTTCCTGTTAAAGTTCCATCTTTACTTATATCCGTAACAATAATATTACTTACACCTATTGCTTCCATCTCTTTAATTAAGTCCATATAATGAACATCACTTTTATCTATCCAACCTTTTGTACAAATATAGCCATCTTTAAAGTCTACAGCAACAGCAATTTTATCCCCAAAATTTTTCACTACTTTTTTTAGTAAATCTTTATTTTCTATGGCAACAGTCCCTAGAATAACCCTTGCTACTCCCCCATCTATTAAAGCTTTAATGTCATCATAATTTCTTATGCCTCCACCCACTTCAACATCTACCTTTAAAGTTTTTACAACTTCTAATATTGTATCTTTATTAATTAGTTTTCCTGCTTTAGCTCCATCTAAGTCCACTAAGTGAATTAAATCTGCACCACTATCTACAAAAGATTTTGCTAACTCAAGAACATCTTGTCCAATAAAATCTGTTTTATTATAATCACCTTGAAATAATCTAACTGCTTTACCACCAATAATATCAATAGCTGGAATTACTTTCACTTTATCATCTCCCCAAATTTTTTTAATAAATTAAGTCCCGTTTCTCCGCTCTTTTCTGGATGGAACTGCATTCCTATTACATTATCTTTTCTAACTATTCCAGGAACTTTTACTCCACCATAATTAGAATAAGCAATAAGATTTTCATCCATATATTCACAAGCCATAAAACTATGCACATAATATAGGAAATTATCCCCAGATAATCCATTTATAATATCATCATTATTGTTAATAACTATTTTATTCCATGCCATATGTGGGATTTTAACTTTTTCCTTTGGCTGAATTTTTCTTATATTACCTTTAATTAAACCTAGGCCCTGACATCTTTCTCCTTCAAAGCCTTCTTCAAATAATATTTGCATACCTAAGCATATTCCAAGAATTAATTTACCCTCATTAGCTAAGTCTTTTATAAATATATCTAAATTATCTTCTTTTAAATTATCCATAGCTTGCTTAAAAGCACCTACTCCAGGTAATATAACAGCATTTGAATTTCTAATTACCTCTTTATCCTTTGTAACAACTGATGGAATACCTAAAAAGTCTAAAGCATTTTTTACACTTTTTAAATTTCCCATTCCATAAT